>Ga0194131_10000282_pt1 | contig 83552 bp, 57 predicted proteins | sample TA2KigO120mmetaG_FD_148631 | JGI IMG/M metagenome (GOLD analysis project Ga0194131, IMG submission 148631) | Freshwater microbial communities from Lake Tanganyika, Tanzania - TA2015053 Kigoma Offshore 120m | ecosystem: Environmental > Aquatic > Freshwater > Lake | place: Tanzania: Lake... | reverse complement strand
CCGATCCTGACTAACGCAACTCCATCCCGATGGAGTTCGTAATCACCTTGGGGGTCTGTGCGTCCAGACCCTCGCAGCCGCCTACCTCCCGAGGCGCAAGTCGACGGCACTGACAAAGCACGAGCTATTAACTGTCCAGGAGTTTTCATCGCGGCCGCATCGCGCTATAATCTCGACACCTCGCCGGCTTGGCCGCACGGGCACCCCGCCCGGCTGGCCGCATGGGCAGAGGATGAGCAGTCTTGTGAAAACCGCATTTGACGAATACCAGGACGGACCCGTCGCAAGGCATCCGCTGCTTGCCGATCGGCTCGATAATTTCTCCACCCAGGAACTGGCGGATCGACAGCACGAGGCCGAAATTCGCTTGCGGGAAAAGGGCATTACTTTCGCCGTCTACGGACACGCCGACGGCACGGAGAAAGTCTGGCCGTTCGACGTGGTGCCGAGGCCGATCGCGTCGCAGGAGTGGACGCGCATCGAGGCCGGCTTGAAGCAACGGATCCGAGCCTTGAACTTATTCCTGGATGATATTTACGGGGAACAACGGATCTTGAACGAAGGCGTCGTGCCGCGCGAGCTCATCCTGTCGGCCAAGACCTATCGGCCGCAGATGCACGGTTTTCGGCCGCCGAAGGGAGTCTGGACACACGTTACCGGCACCGACCTGATCCGGCACAGTGACGGTGTGGTTTATGTTCTGGAGGACAATCTGCGTTGCCCGTCGGGCGTCTCGTATGTGCTGGAAAATCGCGAGTTGATGAAGCGCGTGCTGCCGGAGGTTTTCAGCGGGACGTCGATTGCGCCGGTGGAGGATTACGGCGAGCGGCTCTTGACGACGCTGCTGCAGACGGCGCCGCCCTGCGTCGAAAAGACTACCGCGGTGTTGCTGACGCCCGGGATGTATAATTCCGCGTACTTCGAGCATTGCTTCCTCGCCCAGCAAATGGGAATCGAACTGGTATGTGGTTCGGATCTGGTTGTCGTCGATGGCCAGGTTCGGATGCTGACGACCCAAGGTTCCCGCCGCGTCGACGTGATCTATCGCCGCATTGACGACGATTTTCTCGATCCAAACTGTTTTCGAGCCGATTCCGCACTGGGCGTGTCGGGGCTGATGGACGTCTATCGGTCGGGCCGCGTAACTCTGGCCAATGCGCCCGGCACGGGCGTCGCCGACGATAAGGCCGTCTATGCCTGGGTTCCGCAAATCATCCGCTTCTATCTGAACGAAGAGGCGATCCTCCCCAATGTGCCAACGTATGTATGCTCCGATCCGCGGCAGAGAAACTACGTGCTGGAACATCTGGCGGAACTGGTGGTCAAGCCGACGAATGAGTCGGGAGGATACGGGCTGGTGATGGGTCCCAAGGCGACGGCGGAGGAACTGCGGGACTGCGCCGCGCAGATCCGGGACAATCCCCGCAACTACATCGCTCAGCCGATGCTGACGTTGTCCACGGTCCCCACCGTGATCGACCGGAAGCTGGCGCCCCGGCACGTCGACCTGCGACCGTTCATCCTTTACGGAGATGACCTGTTCGTGCTGCCGGGCGGTCTGACGAGGGTAGCGCTTCGCGAAGGCTCGATGATCGTGAACTCTTCGCAGGGTGGCGGCAGCAAGGACACCTGGGTGCTGGTGAATTCATGAACCCCGGCGCCCGCCGGTAGCTTGACCCCGAACCGAGAAAATCCGTTCCATGTTGCGTCGCGTCGCCGATTCCGTTTTCTGGACCAACCGTTATCTCGAACGGGCTGAAAATGTCTCGCGTTTCGTCGATGTGAATCAGTCGTTGTCGTTGGGCGGCAGTCCGCAATGGTCGCCGTTGATTTATGCCAGCGGCGACGAGTCCCTATTCCATCAGTTGCAGGGCGGCGAGTTCACGGCGGAACGCGTGCTGGATTTTCTGCTGTTCGACAAGCGGAATCCTAATTCGATCCTCTCCTGTCTGGTGAAGGCCCGGGAGAACGCCCGCGCCATCCGCGAGGTACTCAGCGTACCGATCTGGGAAGCGATCAACCGATTCTATCTCCGTGTGCGCGACGCTGCCCGCGATCCGGATGAGATCCTGCAGTTGCCCGCCGATTTTCTGGAGCGCGTGCGGCGGTCCAGCCACGAAGTGATCGGGGTGATGGAAGCGACGATGTCGCATGACGAGGCCTGGCACTTCGCGAGAATCGGCCGCATGCTGGAGCGCGCCGATAAGACCTCGCGGATCCTGGATGTCAAGTATTTCGTTCTGCTGAGCGGCCGATCGAGCATCAGTTCGGCGCTCGACGTGGTCCAGTGGACCGCCTTGCTGGAGTCGACCAGCGCGCTGCATATGTATCGCAGGCGGCATGGACGAATCGCGCCCGCTTCGGTAGCCGAGTTCCTGTTGCTGGACGGGCACTTTCCACGCGCCGTGCGCTTCGCGATCGCCGAAGCCGAGATTTCACTGCATGCCGTTACCGGCCGACCGCTGGGCACCAACCTCGATCCGGTCGAGGAAAAATTCGCGAAACTGCACGGGGAACTGAGTACGGTGAAGATCGACAGTATTATTCAGCGGGGATTGCACGAGTTCATCGATGAACTGCAGTGCGGCCTGAATGTTCTCGACGCGGCGATCTACCAGAGATTTTTCGAAATCCAGCCGCTGGCGGAAGCGGCATCGGATCAACAGTAATCCGTTAAAGAACGTCAACGATCAAGAGCAGACCAAGAGCAGGACCAGGATGACGATTCGCGTCGCGCTGCGGCACTTGACCGAATATCGCTACGACCGCTTGGTGGCGCTTGGCCCGCAGGTGATTCGGCTCAGGCCCGCGCCGCATTGCCGTACACCGATCGCCAGTTACTCGTTGGAAATCCTCCCCTCGCGGCATTTTCTTAACTGGCAACAAGACCCTTTCGGTAATTTCCTGGCCCGGCTGGTCATCCCCGACTCGACCGAACTGTTTCGTGTCGAAGTCAATCTGACGGCCGATCTGACGGTGATCAATCCGTTCGACTTTTTCATCGAGGACTACGCCGAGGATTTTCCATTTGCCTACCCGGCGGAATTGGCGAAGGACCTGCAACCGTTTCTCGAATGCCAGCCGTGCGGCCCGTTGTTTGACAATTACCTGAAGTCGATCGATTGTCGGCGGCGGCGGACGACGGCGTTCCTGGTGGACTTGAACCAGCGGCTGTGGCGCGACGTTCGTTACGTGATTCGGATGCAGCCGGGAGTGCAAACAGCCCGGGAAACGTTGGAAACAAGTTCGGGGTCGTGCCGCGATTCGGCCTGGCTGCTGGTGCAGCTGCTCCGTAGGCTGGGACTGGCCGCGCGGTTTGTTTCCGGGTACCTGGTCCAGCTGAAATCCGATCAGAAGTCGCTGGATGGTCCGTCAGGCCCGGAGCACGATTTCACCGACCTGCATGCCTGGTGTGAAGTCTACCTGCCCGGCGCCGGCTGGGTGGGACTCGATCCAACGTCCGGCTTGTTCACCGGCGAAGGACATTTGCCCCTGGCGGCGACTCCGGCCCCGTCGACCGCCGCGCCGATCTCCGGCCCCCTGGAACAATGTGAGTCGGAATTTCGCTTTGAGATGCAGGTGACGCGCATTCATGAGGACCCGCGCGTCACGTTGCCGTACAGCGATCGGCAATGGCGGGAGATTCAAGATCTGGGAGCCGCGGTCGACCAGCGTTTGCATCACGACGACGTGCGATTGACGATGGGTGGCGAGCCGACGTTTGTTTCGATCGACGACATGCAGGGCGCCGAATGGACGACGGCGGCGGTCGGGAGCCACAAACAACAACTGTCCGGCCAACTGTTGAGGCGACTGCGACAGCGATTCGCGCCCGGCGGGTTACTGCACTATGGCCAGGGAAAATGGTATCCCGGAGAACCGCTGCCGCGCTGGGCCTACAGCTGCTTGTGGCGCGTCGACGGCCAGCCGATCTGGACCAACCCGGAACTGCTGGCCGATCCCGCCCTGTCCGGCGGTCTCGATCGGGAGCGTCGCGCAAGCGAGCGCGGCGATGTTGAGCACGGCGATATCGAGAAAGCCGAAGAATTTCTCGGCGATCTGGCCGACCGCCTGGAGGTCGAAAGACGTTGGATGCGCCCGGCGTATGAAGATATCTGGAGAACGATCGAACAGGAGCGGAAGATGCCGGTCGACGTCGATCCGCGCGAATTCGATCCCGACGACGACGAGGACCGGCGGCGACTGGCATCGATCCTGGAACGGGGAGCGACGCGCCCGGTCGGTTACGTGATGCCGTTGACGAAGGCCTGGTGGCAGGCGGCCCCACGCTGGATCAGCGGACCGTGGCCGCTGCGCTCCGAACGGCTCTTCCTGATCCCCGGCGATTCGCCGATCGGTCTGCGCCTGCCGCTCGACTCGTTGCCGGTCGGCGGAGCGACCGAATTTCGACAGCAGTATCCCATCGATCCGTTCGCCGAACGTCGGCCGCTGCCGGGCTACCAGGAAATTCGTCGCCGCGCACTGGACCTGCAAGCCGAATTCCGGGCACGGTCCAGACGCGGATCGATTGCTACACCGGAGGCCTCGATTACGCATCAGGCGCAAGGCGGGTCGCGAACTCCGCAGCCGGAGCGGCGCCAGAAACCGCCTCGCGATGCTACGGATTCGGCGGACAGCTTTCCCAGCGGTGACTGGATCGCCACCGCGCTCTGCGTCGAGCTGCGGCATGGGATTCTGCACGTCTTCATGCCGCCACTGAGCCGCCTGGAAGATTACCTGGAACTGGTCGGAGCCGTGGAAGCTGTCGCGGAGCAGCAGCGTACGCCGGTGGTCATCGAAGGTTATTTGCCTCCCGCGGACCCGCGCCTGCGGATCCTGAAAGTGACCCCCGACCCGGGCGTGATCGAGGTGAATGTCCAGCCGGCCGCTGACTGGCAGGAACTCTGTGAGATCACCTGCGGCGTTTACGACGACGCGCGGCAATCGAGATTGGGCACGGAAAAGTTTCAGCTCGATGGAAAACACACCGGCACGGGCGGCGGCAATCATCTGGTACTGGGCGGGCCGACCGCGGCCGATAGTCCTTTTCTGCGCCGGCCGGACCTGCTGCGGAGCCTGCTCGCTTATTGGAACAATCATCCGTCGTTGTCGTACTTGTTCTCCAGCCAGTTCATCGGGCCGACCAGCCAGTCGCCGCGCGTCGATGAGGGGCGTCGCGACGCGCTGTATGAATTGGAAATTGCCTGCCGTCAAATTCCTGAGCCGGACGGAATTTCCGTGGCGCCGTGGCTCGTCGATCGTGTCTTCCGTCACCTGCTGGTCGATCTTACCGGCAACACGCATCGTGCGGAGTTCTGCATTGATAAGTTGTTCTCGCCCGATCACGCGAACGGCCGGTTGGGGCTGGTGGAGTTGCGCGGATTCGAAATGCCGCCGCATGCCCGGATGAGTCTGACGCAGCAACTGCTGGTCCGCGCCCTGGTCGCCTGGTTCTGGAGGCAGCCGTACCGGCAGGCGTTGATTCGCTGGAATACGCTCTTGCACGATCGTTGGCTGCTGCCCGGCCCGCTCTGGACCGACCTGTGCGAAGTCCTGGCTGACTTACGAAAAAACGACTTTCCTTTCGCTGACGAATGGTTTCGCCCGCACTGGGAATTCCGATGCCCGAGAATCGGTGAAATCGAGCACGATGGAGTGCGATTGGAACTGCGCGTGGCGCTGGAGCCCTGGTACGTGTTGGGCGAGGAGCCATCCGGCGGCGGGACGACGCGGTATGTCGATTCCTCGGTCGAGCGGCTGCAGGTTGCACTCTCCGGCATGCTCGCGCCGCGTTACGCCGTCTACTGCAACGGACGCCGTGTCCCGCTGCAATCTGCCGGCGAACAGCGCCAATGGATAGGCGGTGTGCGATACCGGGCCTGGCAACCGCCGAGTTGCCTTCATCCCACCTTGGCCGTGCACACTCCACTGACATTTGATATTGTGGATTTATGGCAGGAGCGTTCCATTGGTGGCTGCCGCTTTCATGTCGACCATCCGGGTGGACTCAACCCGGCGGTCTTCCCAGTCAACGCACTGGAAGCGGAATGTCGTCGAGCCGCGCGCTTTGTCGACCATGGACACTCGGGCGGGCCGATGTCTTTGCGGAACGAATCGTTGCCACTGGAAACGACCTGGACACTCGATTTGCGGACGCTCGATTTGCGACAGACGAGGAGTTAGTCGCGCGGCAATCGCGAGTCCGTATGCGGTGTGGGAGAGGATGCTCGAATCGATGACGGCGATCGATGCCCAGGAGCGCTACCTGTCGGTACCGGACCGGATTCGGCCGGCGGTCTATTACGAAGTCTATTCGCCGGACGGACGGATTCGACCCGCCTGGTCGGATTTTGTCGAGCGGCTGGGGCACGTTTCGGCGGAACAGCTCACGCATCGATCGCAACAGGCCGAACAGTTGCTCGAAGAAAACGGTGTGACGTTCAACGTCTTCCAGGAGGGACGTCAGGCGCAGCGTCCCTGGAGTCTGGACCTGTTGCCGCTGATCCTGGACGCTGCCGACTGGGAGCGGCTGGCGACCGGACTTCGGCAGCGGGCCCGGCTGCTCGAACGAATTATCGCCGATTGTTATGGTGCGCGGGAGTTGATCCGGGACGGTACGCTGCCGCCCGAAATTCTGTTCGCTAACCCCGGGTTTCTGCGGCAGTTCGTGGGACTGCACCAGTGCGGCACGTCGATGGTGCTTTGTGCCACCGAATTGGGTCGGGCGCCGGATGGAGAATGGCGCGTGATGGCGGATCGGGCGGATGCGCCGGCCGGCGAGGCGTTCGCCTTGGAAAACCGCATCGCCGTTTCGCGTACCATACCGCAGGAACTGCACGATCCGATGGTGCAGCGCCTCGCGCCGTTTTTCGTGGCGATGCAAAACACGTTCAAGTCGCTCGGACGCCGACTGTCGGAGAACCCCCGCGTCGTTCTGCTGTCACCGGGCAGCCGCTATCCGTACTATTTCGAGGACGTTTACCTGGCACGCTATCTCGGCTACACGCTGGCGGAAGGCGCGGACCTCGCCGTACGCGACGATCGCGTGTTTCTGAAAACGCTGGCGGGACTGGTGCCGATCGACGTGATCGTGTCCCGCGGCGTGGAGCGCGGCATCGACCCGTTGGAATTGGGCGGCGGCGAACCGCATGGAATTCCAGGCCTGCTGAAAGTACTTCGCCAAGGCAATGTCGCCGTGGCCAATGTTCCAGGCAGCGGATTGATCGAGTCTCCGATCTTCATGGCATTCCTGCCGCGGCTCTGCCGACGGTTGTTGGGCGAGGATCTGTTGTTGCCGTCGATCGCGACCTGGTGGTGCGGCGACCCGCGACAACTGGAGGAGGTCTGGCGACGACTGGATGAACTGGTGATTAAACCGGCCTTCCAGGCCAGTGGCGGTGAGGAAATCCTTGCCGGTCAGCTGGACGAAGCAGGTCGCAGGGAATTACGCGATCGAATCTCCGCCCAGCCGCACCAGTATGTCGCCCAGGAACTGATCTGTCGCTCCGCGTTACCCGTGTTCCACAACGGCGCAATCGGGATTGGCCATGCGGCGGTGCGGGCGTTCCTGGTGGCGGATGGCGAGGATTACAACGTCATGCCGGGAGGACTCGTCCGGTTCGCGCCGACTCCCGACCCGATGGTCCTTTCGATCTCCGCGGGCGACGGCAGCAAAGATCTCTGGATTCTCGGTGACAGTCCGGTGCATCCGGTGTCGTTGCTCAGCGACGCCGCCAAGCCGGTGGTGCTTCGTCGCACGAGCGCGGTCTTTCCGAGTCGGGTCGCCGACGACCTGTTCTGGTTTGGACAGTCGCTCGACCGGGCCGACTATCTTTCGCGCTTGCTGCGATCGGTGATCGATCGGTTAACGGCCGAGTCGGCGGCCGATTTCCCCGAACTCCCCTGGCTGATTCGCGCTCTGGCCGATCAGGGGCAGGTGGAAGCCGGATTTGCCATCGATTCGTTCGTTTCGCTGTTGCCGACGTTGACGGAGGATCTGCCGCGGACGGTCGCCAGCGTGGAGGAAGTGCGAGGTCTGGCGGCCGCCGTTTCAGAAATGGAACGCCTCGCGTCGCTTGAACGACTCTGGATGTCGCCGGACACGTCGCGCAAGGTGCGGGAGACCGCGATTGCATTTCGCGCTTCGGCCGATGCCGGGTGGAGCGGACTGGTCGACGTCCTCGAAGCGATTAACGGCACGATCCTGGACCTGGCGGCGGTCAGCGGGCTGATTCACGATGGCATGATACGCGGCCCGGCATGGCGCCTGTTGGAAATGGGGCGGCGCATCGAGCGCGCACGCAATACAGCGCTGCTGATTCGCAGCATAACCCCCGACGAATCCCTCATCGAACGGCCCGTGTTGAAAGCGATCCTGGAGGTCATCGACTGCAGGATGACTTACCGCGCCAGGTACTACGACAATATTCAGCAAAACGCCGTGCTCGATCTCTGCCTGACCGACGAGACCTGTCCCCGGTCACTGGCGGTACAACTGGTGTCGCTCGCCGAACATGTGGATGCTCTGCCTGGCGAGGGCGAATCGCTGCTGCGCACGGAAGAAAAGCGGATCGTGACGTCGGCGCTGCACGCGGTGCGAATGCTCGCCCAAGAACAGCTGGAGCAGCCTCCCGCGCAAGGATTGCAGGAACTGCTGTTGGATGTCGAGGACGCCATGGGGCAATTGTCGCGGGTGATTACCCGAAAGTACTTGCTGCATTCAGGCATCCCGCGACAAATCACGTCGGGACTGGAGCTGCCGCAATGAAGTACCGCGTGGAACACCAGACCACCTACGTCAATGCACGGCCGGTTTCGGTGGGGCATAACGAAGCGAGGCTCACGCCGCGCGTCACCGCGCGACAGGCGGTGCTGTCCCACGCGATCCAGATCGAACCGCCGCCGTCAGGCTGCACGACGTTGACCGACTATTTCGGCAACACCGTGACGCAGTTCATCTTTAATCAAGGCTACTCCACGCTGTCGATCTCCGCCGTGAACGAAGTGAGCCTGGTGGCGCCCCAGGACGCCTCGGATCCCGGACCGAACTGGGAATCGCTGCGTTCGGAGTTGGCCGAACATGCGTCCGCCGAATCGCTCGACGCCTATGAGTTCTGTTTTGAATCGCCCCGCTGCCGGGTCGCGGCGGAATTCGCCGAATATGGCAAAGCGTCGCTGGAACCGGCTCGACCGTTGCGGCTCGTGCTCGTCGACCTGCTGGATCGCATTCACCGCGACTTCCGCTACGATGCCCAGGCCACAACCGTGACGACTCCGGTCGAGCAGGTTTTTCGCCAGCGCCGAGGAGTCTGCCAGGATTTTGCCCACCTGATGATCTCCGTGCTGCGCTCTTGTGGTCTGGCCGCGCGGTACGTGAGCGGCTACTTGCGGACAATTTCAGCGCCGGGCAAGCCGCGACTTGTCGGCGCCGATGCTTCCCACGCCTGGCTGTCGGTCTACGCCGGTCGGCTGGGATGGATCGATGTCGACCCGACCAACCGACAATTCACGGCACTCGACCATATCACGCTGGCCTGGGGCCGCGATTACACCGATGTCGCACCAGTGAAAGGCGTTTACATCGGCGGCAGCAGCCCCCAACTGCAAGTCAGTGTCGATGTCCGCCCGGTCGAAGAGAGAAGTTAGAAGAGAGAAGTGAGAAAGGAAGAAAGGGCGGAGTCCGGGCCTCGATTCGCCCCTACTTCTCTTCACTCTTCACTCTTCACTCTTCTCACTTCGACCGCGGTCATCCCGATCGCGTGGCTGTGTTCGCCCTGCACGAAAACCCGGATATGATTCGCGCCGGACACCTCGGGAGGCACGGCGAGTTCCACTGAGAACGGGCCTTGCCGCACGTCCAACTGCAACGATGTCCAACGATGCAGATTGGCCTGCTGGTAGATGTCCGAGTACCCTGCGAGTTCCTCGTCGGACCCCACGAATTCGAGTCGTTCCGGCGGAGCGAATCGCAGCCGGTCGCGTCGGCAAGCCAGCTCGACGACACAATGGCCGGCGATCGGCGATCGGCATTGCAGGTTGATCTTCGCACCGGCCACAGTATCGGGAACGTCAGCCACGTCGACCTGCAACGGCGGACGGATTCGCAGCAACGGGTCGCCGATCAGATTGAACAGGTGCAGATGCTCGATCCGCTCGGCGTCCAGTTGATCGCCCGAGGGGCTAAGCAACGAGGCGGCCAGGTCGATGAATTTGCGGTTCAAGCTCTCATCCGGCCGAATTAAACCACGCTTGGCATTCAAGATCATTTCGCCCAGTGTTTCGACCTGTTCCTGGAAACACTCGTTCATCAGGTTCGTACCCAGGATCGACATCGCGTAAGGCATGGTGACGCGCGTTCCTCCCAGGACCGCCACAGGACCCTTGGGCGCGCGGAGCAGTTCTTCGGCGAGACAATCGCGAGGCTGATCGAATGCGGCGGTGTAGCAGGCCAGGAACACGGCGACGGGCGCGCCGGCCTGAGCCGCCACAAACGGCATGTCGTTACTGGAAAAGATCGGATAGGTTCGTCCTGGTACGCGGATCCGGTCGAGTTCTGTCTTCTGGCCGTGCCCGATATAGACCCAGAACAGGCAGCCTTCGTTCAGGCGTTCCAACGATGCCTCGCGAAAGTACCTTGGATCGGGACAATACGGGCTCCGCCAGCTGCCGTAGGTCATGGTGGTCGCGTAGCCGGCGGGGATGCCATCGGTGAGAAACTTTTTGGTGGCCGTTTCCAGCAGCGCATCGGTGACCGCGCCGAAGCCGCCGACACCGGCGACAAAATTGATCCGCCGACGCCAGATTCCAAAATCGTTGGACCGTTCGTAGGCCAGGATCTTTCCGACAATCGTGCGCAATTCCTCGGGCGAGTCAGCCGGGATTCGCCCGATCGCCAGGTCGGGCACATCGTCGCCGTTCAGATCGGCATACCAGTTGTCGGTGGCGATTTCGGGTTCCGAGCCCCATTGGACATTGACTTTAGCGCGGACGTGGTGCGTCGGGGTGCAGCGGGCGCGAATTTTGGCGTCGCGCACCGGTTCGGCGTCGCCAAGGATCACGACGGTTCGCAGCTTACCGGAGCGGGCCGATTCGCGGATGGCGTCTCGAATCTCGTCCGCCGAGAACTCGCTGGAGACAAAGCCAAGCTGATGGCCTTGCTGCGCGCGATGGGCCACCCAAGGTTTCAGTGCCTCCAGAAACGGCCGCGGGCCAACGACCAGCGTGTCCGGCTCGTTAACTGTCGCATCCGGTGGCGGGGCCGCGCCAACCGCGCTGATTGCAACGAACAGCGCGGCCAGTGCTCCAGCCGCGGCGATGGCTTTCCGATCCAACATCCAAGTCATCCTCTTCGTCGTGCAATCCGCCCACGCCGCTCGTGCCCTATGGCCGTCTGTCGGCTGGAGTGAAGTTTACAGGCGACCGGCCCACCGACTCAAGGTTAATCTCGCCAGCTACCCGGGCCCGAGGGCGGGCTGGCTCGCCCCGATCGCGTGTTGCTGATGCCCCGGTTTTCCGGTGTTCTTCCAGCAACCAGCCGGGGCTTGCCCACGTATCAATCGACTGGCGAACCGACTTCGGTCGGCAACGGGCATACGCCGCGTCCCTTGCGGGCCGGTCGGCCCAGCGTTAATATGCAGGGACACGAACCAAATCGCGGGCGTAACTCAGTTGGTAGAGTACTAGCTTCCCAAGCTGGCTGTCGCCGGTTCGAGTCCGGTCGCCCGCTCTGAATGTAAATCTTGTCGAGACAAGTTGTTGTCACCTACCGACGTTCGGTAGTGCGGCTGATTTCCAATGCGACCAAAAAGACACCGTGTCCTTTTGGCAAAAAATGGAAACCCGCATCATGCCGAAACTTTGCGAAAAACTGCCCAAGTATCGCAAGCACTCCTCCCGTAATGTCGCGTTCGTCGTTCTTGGCGGCCGCCGCGTTTACCTCGCCGGCACCTATGGTTCCGCTGCGAGTAAGGCCGAGTACAAAGCCAAGGTTCTCGAATGGGAAACCAGCGGCAGAACCGCAACTCCGCCTCCGGCGAGTTCATCCGACCTGACACTGAAAGAACTACTGGCCCAGTTTGTGATCTGGGCGCAGTCGTACTACCGCGAATCGGGCGAAATGAAAAACATCGCCCATGCGCTCCGACCCGTCAAGGAACTATATGGCGACGCCACTACGTGCCAATTCGGCCCGCTGGCCTTGAAGGCCGTCCGCGAGCGTATGATTCGGGACGGACTTTCCAGGAATGTCATCAACGACCGCATCGGCCGCATAAAACGAGCGTTCCGGTGGCTCACCGAAAATGAATTGATACCGGCAACCCTGGGCTACGCAGCAGAACATCCCCTTCGGGGAACGGGCCACTTCTTCGCGGCTCGGCGCGGCCACTGCCGTGTCAGGTGATGTGCGCCCCTTGCGTTTCCACGTAGACCGCATACAGCGACTGGCTGCCGGTCATGAACAGCCGGTTGCGTTTGGTGCCGCCGAAGCAGACATTGGAGCAGATTTCGGGCAGACGGATCAGCCCGATTCGCTTGCCGTCCGGAGCGAAAATATGGACGCCGTCGTATCCGTCTCCGACCCAGCCGGCGCTGGCCCAGACGTTGCCATCGACGTCGGCCCGGATTCCATCGGCGAATCCGGCCTTGCCGTCCATCTCCATCGAGGCGAATTCGCGGCCGTTCGCCAGCTTCTTGCCGTCGACAACATCCCAGACCTTGATGTTGCGCGGCGCTTGGGGATAGTGTGACGCGCCGGTATCCGCCACATACAGTTTCTTGTAATCGGGGGAAAAACAGAGTCCGTTCGGCTTGAAGATCTCGTCCGTGACCATCTCCAGCTTCAGCGTTTTGGCATCGATGCGGTAAATCGCCTCCTTGATCACCAGTTCGCCTTTGTTCCCTTCGTAGTTCATCAGGCTGCCGTAACCAGGGTCGGTAAACCAGATCGCGCCGTCCGCTGGATGAACCACGGCGTCGTTGGGCGCGTTGAGCGGCTTGCCTTGCCACTTGTCCGCCAGCACCGTGATCTTGCCGTTGTATTCGTAGCGCACCACACGGCGATTCCCATGTTCGCACGCAATCTGGCGGCCCTCATAATCGAAGGTGTTGCCGTTGCTGTTGCCGGCCGGGTTACGGAAGACGCTGACGTGACCGTCTTCTTCCAGCCAGCGGTATTGCACGTTGTTGGGGATGTCGCTCCACAACAAGTACTTGCCGACTCCGTTCCACGCCGGTCCCTCGGCCCACAGCGTGCCGGTGTGCAGACGCTGGATCGGTGTATTGCCGAGCTTGTATTGTTTGAAGCGATCGTCCAGTACGACGATGTCGGGATCCGGGTACCGCACCGGTTGGGCGTTCGGTCCGTAGTCACGTGCGGACAGGGAACGCAGCGCCGCACCGGCGGTAACCGCCATTGTCGTCGCCAGGAAAGTGCGGCGGTGGGAAACGGTTCGGTTTGGGGTCGAATGGTTTTGTGGTTGCGTCATGGTTGTTGTCCTCTGGAAAAGCGGCGTGAAGGTTGAGGTTTAGGTCCGACCGGCGAGCCTCCAGGGTAGACAACTTGCGGGCGGGTTTCAACGCAGCATCGCCGGATCGACATCGTGGGCGATGCAGGCGACGCAGTCGCCCTGCAGCACGACGCTCGGCCCGCGCACGCCGATCAAGACCCCCGCCGACCCGGCCACGATCGGTTCCGGCTCGCGTTCCGGCCGTTCGAGAAAATGAATCGATCCCACCGTCTGCCCTGCCTCCACATCACTTCCCAGATCGACGAGACTTTCGAAAAGCCCCGATTCGGGTGCGAATCGATAATCGTCCCGATGCAACGCCTGGACCCAGCGCACGGGCGGGATTCCAAGTTCCTCACGCGTGCGAGCTCGCCCTTGTAAGACCCCGAAGTGCCTGAGGACATTTTTCAGTCCGCTTTGGGTCCGTCGGTGCACCGATGGATGTACGACTTCGCCACCACCCATCTCGGTCGTGATCACGGTTTTGCCTTGGCGTTCCGCTTCCACGGGCAACAGGCCAGATCCTGCGATGTCTGCATACAGGAATGCCAGCTCGCTGTGCCAGGCCTCGGTGCCCCGGATCATTCGATGCCGCTGTTCCAGGTCGGGCACTAAATGCATGTGGGCACAGGGCACGAAATCCATGCTGCGGCCGCCGGTGTGAATATCGATCACGATGTCGGCGATCGGGAACAACACCGTGGACAGATAATGGGCCAGCATTTCAGAAACCGTCCCGTCGTTGCGGCCGGGAAAACAGCGGTTGAAGTTCTTGCCGTCCAAGGGGGAGAGTCGGGTCATCGCGCGGGATGCCGGGACGGTCAAGCAGGGAATAAGAATGATCCTTCCCGACACCTGTTCGGCCTGCAGTTCTCGGCAGAGTCGCAAGATGGCCACCTGCCCGGGGTACTCGTCGCCGTGGTTGCCGGCCATGACCAGGGCTGTCGGGCCACTGCCGTTTGCCAGCGAGACAATCGGCACCATCAGGTTGGCCCATCCCGCGAGATTGTGCGAATACGGAATCATCAAATGGCCCGACTGTCGGCCCGAACCGTGCAAGTCGATTGTGCAATGGATCTGCGAACTGGTCACAGGGCGCTCCGGAAACGAAAAAGGCCGGGAACAACCAAGTTGTTCTCGGCCTTTGGAAACTTCGACTCGTTGTGGATGAGTCTTCGCCTATTTACCCGCCGGCTTGATTGGCGGTGGGGATGGAGGTGCCTCCAATCCCTCGGAGTCGGACCCTACGGGTTCCTTAGCCGGCGGCGGCGCCGGGTTCGTAGGTATTTCTATCTTATTACCGGAATCGGAGCCGCAGCCGCTGAGTGCCAATGCGCCCGATACCACAACCAATGACAGTAATCGCTTCATTCGGTTTCCTTTTCCTTAAGTCAAGACATCCTACTGGGCAATCCTACTGGACAGCTTCATCCGTAACCTGCTTACCGTCACGAATGCCGGAGAACAGCCAGATCTGCTCATTTACGGCATTGTAGTTGACGGTGCTGACCGAACCATCGCCCTTGGCAAACATCACGACGTTCGGATGTTCGCTGCTGAATTGATACCAGTTACCGCGATCCGCGGTTGTATTAACATCAAAGCTGCCCGGAGTCAGCTTGATGCCCCAGTAGGTCGGCATCGGAGGTGACGACATCCAGCAGTGGGAATAGGCCAACTGCTTGGTCTTACCCAGGCGACCGCCAATCGTTTCGCCGAATGCCAGGGTGTTCGACGTTCCGTCCAGAATGGCGCCCATGTTATTCTTCGAGCGATTGGTGTACATACCTTCGTAATACGTCCAGGTCCAGTTCACCGGCAATGTGCCGTCGCTGGGGATATAGCCAACCGCGCCGGCGACCGGCAGGTAGTTGGTACGTCCCAGCGGACTCTGGCCGCCGAAAATCACGCCGACCAACTGGCCGCTCTGGCCGGTCGGATCGTTGAAATTCCAGGTGTGCATCGCAGCGAACGTGCCGCTCTGGCTGCTGTACGGTTGAGTTGACGGGCACAGGAACGAGTTGATCTTGGTCTGCGCCAGATTGAAGTCCACTCTAACGTTTTGGCTGTTCACGATCCCCCACCATCGGAATGTCGTCGCCATCGTGTAGCCGATCGTTGTCGGGTCAACGTCGCGATAGTATTGCGACGGGTTCGGGAAATCCGGATCGAGATTCGAAATCATCTGATCGCGAATCGACCGCATTTCTATGAACGGCATCAATTGGGGCAGCGCGCCGACATATTGTGTCTGGTAGGTCATGGTGTCGTTCCAGGTCGCGTTCGATCGCGTGCCGAGATACCCGGCCGGCAACACGAGCTTGTTGTCGTGAAACGAGTGCGACGCCAGAACAATTTGCTTTAGATTGTTTGTGCACTGCGTGCGCCGAGCCGCTTCACGGGCTGCCTGCACGGCAGGCAACAACAAGGCAACCAAGATTCCTATGATGGCGATCACCACCAGCAATTCCACCAGCGTAAAGCCAGTACGGCGCTCACGCCGTCCCCAACAAAGTTTGGTCATGTCAATACTCCGATGATAAAGGAAACAAATATGACGATTCTTACACCGGCGATCTACTGAGCGTTATGGATCCACAACGCCACCCCGGCAGACTGCTATCGGGTGATTGTAACCCATTGGAAACGGCGATCAAGCCAATTTTTTGTCGAGGCTTAATATTTTTATACGGCGACCAAAAAACCTCCGTCCGCCTCACTGCTGGATCGCCTCATCGCTCACGGAAACGCCATCGCGCAGCCCGGAAAATGCCCACAGCGAGGGGGGGGCGTGACCTGGTAGGAAATCACGCTGACCGAACCATCCGCCTTGGCGAAATTGACCACGTTGGGATGCTCGGAACTGAACTGAAAATAGCACCCCGACCGGGCCTTATATTCGGCAACACGAACCCCCAGCCGGTCGGAAGTTCCCCTCCACCCATCCAAGAATGGGAGAATTCGATCTGACGGCTGTTTGCCAGACGGCCGCCAACCGTTTCGCCAAAGGCCACAAGGTGTTGGCCGTGCCCTCCAGGATCGCCGCAAAGTTGTTCTTGGATCGGTTCGTGAAGATCCCCTCATAATACAGCCAGGCAAGGTTCCCGGGCACGGACGAGTCCGTGGGAATGAACCCCAACGCGCCGGAACCCCCGAGGTAACTTGTTCGGCCCAGCGGACTCTGGCCGGTAAAAAGGGCCATTTCAAACGTGCCGCTGTTGCCGACTGTGGTCTGTGTGCGATAGGTGTGCAAATAATGCGATAGGTGTGCAAATAAACCGACGTCTCGCCCGTGCTCACGTACGGATTCGTCGACGGACAGACCAGAATTGAGATTCTGGTCTGTGCCAGGAAAAAGTCCTTAAGGGGAAGAGATACGGCAGCACACCGACCCATTGCGCGTTATTCACCGGCGCTGCCGCGGAGGAAGAACCGAGATAACCCGGAGGCAACACCTGTCGCACGTCGTGGAAGTTATGCGCGGCGAGAGCGATCTGTTTGAGATTGTTGACGCATTGGGTGCGCCGCGCCGCTTCGCGCGCGGCCTGGACGGCGGGAAGCAACAACGCAACCAGGATTCCGATAATGGCGATCACGACCAGCAACTCCACCAAAGTGAAACCGGCAGGGCTGGCACTGCGGGCAAGAGAAGAAACAGGGCGCGAACGCCCACTCGAAAGACTGACGCGCATGGCTGTTCGTACTGCTATGCTCGAAACAGTCACGAATATCTCGGATGGAACGCCGGACTGGACTTCGAAACCCGGATCGTTGTCAAACACGATGCGGCCCGCTTATTTCGGGAGTTTCTCGCGAACGATGCCTGGTAGCCGGAGGAGGTGGTCTTTTCGGGAGTGACCGACTGCTATCAACCGGCGGAACGGGAGTTCCGCCTGACCCGACAGTGCCTGGAGGTGGCGCTGGAATGCGGCTTGCCGGTGGGAATCGTTACCAAAAACGCTCTGGTATTGCGGGATCTCGACCTGCTGAAGGAGATGGCGTCGCGTCGGCTCGTCCATCTGAATGTCTCGGTCACGACCCTCGATTCCGAGCTTGCCCGAAATTTGGCGCCGCGCACGAGCATTCCGTCCGCCCGCTTGCGTGCGGTCGAAATACTTGCTCAGGCAGGGATTCCGACGCGCGTCATGGTGGCCCCGATTATTCCCGGCCTGAATGACTCCGAGATTCCCGCCATTCTGGAAGCCGCAAAGGCAGCGGGAGCACTGGGGGCATCGTACATCTTGCCCCGACTTCCTTTGACGGTCGAACCCGTGTTTCTTGAGTGGCTCAACCGAACACAACCGCTGAAGGCCCAAAAAATCGCGGGACTCATCCGAACAACTCGAAGTGGGAAGTTGAACGGTTCTGACTGGGGAAAGAGAATGGTTGGCACGGGTCCAATTGCAGAGCAAGTTCGGGGCTTGTTTCAAATCTTTGCCAAGAAGTTCAATTTGGATCGCCTTCTTCCGCCGCATGACTTCACGCAGTTCCGACCTGCCCGAGCCCGTTCAGGGCAACTTCGCCTCTTCTGAAACCGAACGACGCACGTGTGGTCCGAACTGCACCGGCGAGATGGGCCTTTTGTGCTACTATGAGAGCATTTCCCAGCCTTCATTCATTCGAAGAACATGAAAGAACGAGTCCACCAGAACCCGCATTTGATTTTCTCGGAAGGGACGCAAGTTGTCGTTTTGCGTGATGTCCTTGGGGCGGGAGGTCGGACGCTGCATCCACGGGGTTCGGTCGGTACGTCGTTCGTTCGCCAGGCGACCTCGAACATTCCTACCGGGTACGGTTTCCTGACGGCGTAGAAAAGACCACGCCGTTGGCCGACGAACTGCTACAAATGCGTTCAATCTTCCTGTCTCGGCTGGTCTATCAGACGTACAACGGCTACGTGATGTCGCAATTCAAGAAGATACAAGCCGATCTTCGTAATCAGGGACAGTTGAAATGGAAACATGTCATGCACCTCATCCGGCTGCTCATTTCCGGCATCAGTGTCCTGCGGAATGGTTTTGTTCCGGTGCGGGTGGAAGAACATCGAGACCAGTTGTTGCAATCAAACGTGGCGAGCTGCCGTGGCAAGAAACGGAACGCTGGCGACAGAGCCTGCACAGTGAATTTGACCGGGCGTTGCTGGAATCGAAGCTGTCGGAACGCCCGGACTACGAGATCGCAAACGGCTTGCTCATCAAAGCCCGACGAGCGGCGTTGTCGGAGGAACTACCATGAACATCGACCCACGGTTGCACCGGCAAGTGACCGAGCACCCGTATCCTCTGTTGTTTGCCACGATCAGCGGCGCTCACCTTTACGGCTTTCCGTCACCGGATTCCGATTTCGACCTGCGGGGTATCCATCGGCTACCTTTGCGAGAAGTCATCGGTCTGGAGATGGGAGAGGAGACTGTCGAGAAGTCCGGCATCGACGACGGTCTGGAGATCGACCTGGTAACCCATGATGTCAAAAAGTTCTTCGGATTGATGCTCAAGAAGAACGGCTATGTGCTGGAACAATTGCTGTCGCCGTTGATCGTGTTCAAGACGCCGGAACACGAGGAACTGAAGGCGATTGCCCCAGCGTGCATCACAAAGCACCATGCCCATCATTATTTCGGGTTTGCGGAGACGCAGTGGAAACTGTTCCTGAAAGCCGATCCGCCTCATGGGAAGCCGTTGCTTTACGTGTATCGAGTGCTGCTGACCGGTATCCATCTGATGCGGACGGGTGAGGTCGAAGCGAATCTCGTTCGACTCAACGAAACGGCAAAGTTGCCTTACATCTCCGAACTGATTGCCCGAAAGACTGGTGGCCCTGAAAAGGGACGATTGGATCAGGTTGATCTGGCGTTCCATCAGCAAGAATACGAACGCTTGCGAGGAATGTTGCAGTCTGCGTTTGAGAGCAGCCAATTGCCAGAAAGTCCAACAGCCGCAGCAGCATTAAACGACCTGCTCGTGCGAGTTCGTCTTGATGCCGATTCGTCATCAAGAAGGACATGACCATGCTCCTGACCATTAGCACCACGCATCAACCGGCGACCGAACTCGGCTATCTGCTGCATAAGCACCCGGAGCGGTGCGATTTGTCCGTCGCGAACCACTGCGACGGGTTCACGAATGCGTCTTCGGCGTGCTGGCCTTGGAGAGCGAGCCTGTTGATCCGAGGTTGTAAAGGCGGTTCACTCGGAGCTGACGATCAGGAATCGGCGCACGAACTCCTCGTCCAGCGAGACTCCCAATCCCGGCCGATCGGGAACCGTGATCCAGCCGTCCTTCGCCTGAACTTTTTCCGTGGTCAGTTCATTCCGCAGCGGCGAGTCCTCGACGCAGTCCTCGAACAGAAACGCGTCGCGGCAGGTCGTCAGCCAATGCAAGCTGGCTGCCACGGTCACCGGGCTTGTGTAGCAATGGTTGCAAAGCCGCGCGCCGATTTCCTCGACGCGCTGCCGGATGTAAGCCGATTCGGTGAACCCGTTGCGTGACAGGTCGACCTGGTAGACGTCGAGAGCGCGACGATTGATCAGATCGGCGAACGCTTGCCGGCCGCATTCTTCTTCCCCCGCGGCGATCGGGACTGGCGAACGATCCCGCAGCCAGCGATACCCCTCGACGTCATCCGGTTGCAGCGGTTCTTCAAGCCAGCCGATCCGATAATCGGCGAATCGATTGGCGCGCTGCAGCGCGGTCCGAGCGTCCCAGACGCAGCCGGCGTCGATCAGCAGCGTCGCTTCGTCGCCCAATCCCTGGCGCGCGGCGGCGACGAGTTCCACGTCGAGGTTCTCGTTTTGTCCCATCGGCTCCCAGCCGAATTTGACGGCCTGGTATCCGTTCGCGCGCCATTTTTCGGCGATCGCCCGCGTCCGCGCTCCATCGGCACCGAAGAGAATGGAGGCGTAGGCTTTGATCCGGGAATGAAAGCTCCCACCCAGCAGCCGGTGGATCGGTTCGCCAAAGTGTTTTCCCTTGAGATCCCAGAGTGCCATGTCGATTGCGGCCATCGCCGTGATCATCACCGAGCGTCTTCCGCAGTACATGGTGGCGCGGTACATCTTCTGCCAGAGCCGATCGGTCTCCAACGGATTCTCGCCGACCAGCAGCTGCCGCAGCCCGCAGGCGATGTTGTGGCTGAACGGCGCATCGATCGCCGCCTTGACCATTTCTGGCGACGAATCGGCTTCGCCGATTCCCTCCAGCCCGTTATCGGTCTGCACGCGCACCAGGACCGAGTCCTGACTGCTAGCGGTTTTATGTTCGACGTGGGGAATTCGCAGGATCTGACAGATCAATTTGGTGATTTTCATGAGCGAATTCTAACCTGCTTTCGGCCCGCGAACACGGGGCATTCGGTCGCCGCATCCGGCGGCGACTTTCCGGCAACCGGTCTCTTGCCGCGTTACAAAGCCTGTGGGGCTTGTAGCCGACAACGGCTCCTGATATCACCACCAGATCATGCCTGCGTCGGATGTTATCATAAAAGGAGCGCGCGAACACAATCTGCGGAACGTGGACCTTGTGCTGCCGCGCAATAAGCTGATCTGCCTGACCGGCGTCAGTGGTTCCGGCAAGAGTTCCCTGGCATTCGATACGCTCTACGCGGAAGGCCAGCGCCGCTACATCGAGAGCCTCTCGACCTTTGCTCGACAGTTCCTTGGCCAGTTGCCCAAACCCGACGCCGATCTGATTGCCGGCCTGAGCCCCTCGATTTCGATCTCGCAGAAGTCGAGCGGCAATAATCCACGCTCGACCGTCGGCACGATCACCGAAATCTACGATTATCTTCGGGTTCTGATGGCCCGCGTCGGCACTGGCCACTGTCCTGAATGCCGTCGGGAAATCACCGCCCAGACGCGCGAACAGATCCTGGTCTCCATCCTGCAGCTTCCCTCCGGTACGTCGTTCTCGGTCCTGGCGCCGTTGATCCGCGGTCAGAAAGGCGAGCATCGAGACCTGTTCAGCGATCTGTTGAAACAAGGATTTGTCCGAGCCCGCGTGGACGGTCAGGTGGTCTCCCTGCGCGACGACCTGGGGCTCGATCGCCAGATGCGTCACGACATCGAGCTGGTCGTCGATCGGCTGGTGGCCAAAGGGGAAATCCGCGGCCGCCTGGCGGACTCGGTGGATCTTGCCTTGCGCATCGGCAACGGCAATTTGATTATCAGTTGCGAGTCGGACGCGCCGAGTGCGCAGAGCGCGCCGGGAGCCGCCGACGGCCCGACGCGTGTTGGCGCCGATGCGATTGGCTCCACACTGGACGACGAGCTGGAATCGGGTCTGGAGGGACGGAAGTCGGGCGTCGGCGATCCCGGCGTTCCCGATCGGGAACGGGCTCGCTCGGGGCGCCGCCGTCGGACGGCCTCGTCCGCCACGCGATCCGGCGACATTGTCTACTCGATTTCCTATGCCTGCACGCATTGCCAGAAGAGTTTCGAGCCGCCGTCGCCGCAGCTGTTCAGTTTCAACAGCCCGCAGGGAATGTGCGGCACATGCGACGGGCTGGGTACGCTGTTCTCGTTCGATCCCGCCAGGCTGATCACGGAACCCGGCAAGTCATTCCGCGACGGCTGCGTGCTGACGATCGGTCCCTGGAAGGATCTTGGGCGCTGGCGGCGGCACATTTATCAGGGCGTTGCCGACACGATGGAACGCAAGTCGCAGTTGCCGGCGAACTATCTGCTCGATACGCCCTGGAGTGACCTGACCGCGGCGCAGCGCAACTGGTGGCTGTGGGGGACGGGCAGCGAGCATATCACGTTTACCTGGCGTGGCGGCTCTTCCCCGATCAAGTACGGAGGAAAATTCGACGGCATTATTCCCGACCTGCGCGAACGCCATCGGACCAGCAAGAGTCCGCCGCAGATCCGCCAGTTGGAATCGTACATGACGACCGGACCGTGTCCCGCCTGCCATGGTTTACGGTTGAATGCGCAGGCGGCGGCCGTTCGCATCCGCACCGCCGCGGTTCGTTTTCAAGCCGAAAATCGCTCGTACCTTACGCTGCCGGAAATCTGTGAATTGTCGGTTGCCGAGGCGTGCGAGTTCTTTCAGCAGCTTGAGCTTGATTCCACGCGCACGCTGATCGCCTCCGAGGTCCTCAAGGAGATCCGCGCGCGGTTGGGATTCCTGCTGAACGTCGGGCTCGATTACCTGACGCTGGCGCGCACCGCGCCGACCTTGTCGGGCGGCGAGTCGCAACGGATCCGGCTGGCCAGCCAGATCGGTTCGGGGCTGGTCGGAGTCCTTTACATTCTCGACGAGCCGTCGATCGGGTTGCATCCTCGCGACAACGACCGCTTGCTCCACACGCTGCGGATGCTCCGCGACATGGGGAACACCGTGGTGGTGGTCGAGCATGACGAGGAGACGATGCGGGCCGCGGACCACCTGATCGATTTCGGACCGGGGCCTGGCGTGCGCGGCGGCGAGATCGTCGCCAGCGGGCCCGCGATCGCGATTGCCGGCGAGCCGCGCAGCGTCACCGGCAAGTATCTCAGCGGCGCCCTGCGCATCGAGATTCCGGTCGAGAGGAGGAGCCCCTCGGACCGCTGGCTGCGCGTGCTTGGCGCCCGCCACAACAACCTGCGCAATGTCGATATCGAAATCCCGCTTGGCGCTTTCGTCTGCGTCACTGGTGTCTCCGGCTCGGGGAAAAGCTCGCTGGTCAACGACATCCTGGTCGAAGCCCTGCGGCGCGACCTGAACGGTGGCGAGGGCGAACCGGGTGAGTTTCGCGAGATGCTGGGCCTGCAGCATCTCGACAAGCTGATCGCCATCGATCAGTCGCCGATCGGACGCACGCCGCGCAGCAATCCAGGCACCTACATCAAAGTGTTCGACGCCATCCGCGACATGTTCACGCAGTTGCCGGAAGCGAAGCAGCGCGGATTCAAACCGGGGCGATTCAGTTTCAACGTCGAAGGCGGCAGGTGTGAAGCATGCGAGGGTAACGGCTCGAACCGATTGGAGATGGACTTTCTTGCCGACGTCTGGGTTACCTGCCCGGTTTGCGAGGGTCGACGATTCAACCGGGAGACGCTGCAGGTCAAATTTAAAGAAAAGTCGATCACCGACATTCTGGAGATGGACGTGCAGCAGGCGCTGGAGCTGTTCGAAAATGTGCCGCAGGTCCGGCAAAAATTACAGACGCTGCACGATGTGGGGCTCGACTATATCAAGATCGGCCAACCATCGCCGACATTGTCGGGTGGCGAAGCGCAGCGGATCAAACTGGCGAGGGAACTGACGAAGCGCAGTACCGGGAAGACACTTTATCTGCTCGATGAACCGACCACGGGCCTGCATTTCGCCGACATTCAGTTGCTGCTAAAGGTCCTGCACGGTTTCGTCGACGCCGGCAATACCGTGTTGGTGGTCGAACACAATCTGGATGTGATCAAGACGGCGGATTGGATCATTGACCTGGGGCCGGAGGGAGGTTCGGGAGGCGGCGAAGTGGTCGCGGTGGGCACACCGGAGCAGATCATGCAGGTGCCGCGATCGCACACCGGGCAGTCGTTAACCCGGCACCTGCAGCCCCGAACGTTCGCCGACAGCGTGGGCGTTACGAGCGACTCCACGTCGGCGGGTAATCGTGGAGCGGGCGTTGGACGCGGCAGGAAAAGAACAAAGGCAGCGCCCGCCGCCGCGCAAGCCGCGCCCGGTCCCGCGCCCGGATTTCTGGCGACGGAGATCTCCGTGCGCGGTGCGCGGCAACATAATCTCCAGGGGATCGACGTTACCATTCCGCGCGACCGCATGACCGTTTTCTGCGGCCCCAGCGGTTCGGGGAAGAGTTCCCTGGCGATGGACACCATTTACGCCGAAGGACAGCGACGCTATGTGGAGAGTTTGAGTTCCTACGCGCGGCAGTTCGTGGCCCAGATGCAGAAGCCGCAGCTCGAACATATCGAAGGCCTGTCGCCCGCCATCGCCATCGAACAGAAGAACCTCGGCCACACGCCTCGATCCACCGTCGGTACGGTCACCGAAATCTACGATTACCTGCGAATCCTCTTTGCCCGCCTGGGAGTTTCGCACTGCCCCGATTGTGATCAGCCGATCGGCACGCAGACCGCCGACGAGATCATCGACAAAGTGCTGCGCTATCCGGAGGGCACGCGACTCTACCTGATGGCGCCGTCGACGGTCGTCGTCGGCCAGGAATACGCGTCGTTGTGGGACGAGTTGCGAAGTTCCGGTTACGTCCGCGTGCGGATCGACGGCCAGACCTATTCCCTGGACGCGTTGCCGGCGATCGATCGTCGACGACAGCACCGGGTGGAAGTGGTCGTGGACCGGATTGTGGTGCAACCCAACCAGCGTCGTCGTCTTGCGGACAGCATTGAAAATACGCTCGCACTCGGCAAAGGAGTGTTGCATCTGGCGCTGGTCGATGAAAAGCTGCCGGAATCGCGCTGGGAAACCGCGGTCCACAGCCAGCACCTGGCGTGCGACCGTTGCGGCAAAAGCTACGAACCGCTGACGCCGCACAGCTTCTCGTTCAATTCGCCGCTGGGCTGGTGTCCGGCCTGCAATGGCCTGGGGGTGCAGGTCGGGGCAAACCTCGCGGCGCTGGTACGCGACCCGAAATTGACCCTGGATCAGGGAGCGCTCGACCTCTGGCCGAACCTGTCCCGCCCGATCGGAGCGGCGATGCTGCAGGCATTTTCCGAGGGCAGCGGGATCCCGACCAACGTACCGTTTCAGGAATTGAACGCCCGGCAACGGCGCTGGCTTCTGCACGGGACCGCCGACATCTGGTTCAGCGTCTCGCCTCCGGCAGGAGACTTTCAATTCCAGTTCAAGGGACTGTACCCGGCGCTGGAAGAGGCTTCCCGGATCAACCCTTCGCTGCGGATGCGACTGGAATCGTTCGTCGGGGAGGTGGAATGTTCGAATTGCGGCGGCAGCCGGCTGCGCCCCGATGCGGCAGCGGCCCGATTCCGGGATCGCACGCTGGACGAGATCTGCCGCATGCCGCTGGCGGCGTTGCGCGCCGAGATCGCACGCTGGAACTTGAATGTGCGCGATCGACGGATCGCGGGTGAACTGCTGCGGGAAATCACCGGCCGCCTGCAGTTCCTGCTCGACGTGGGCCTCGAATATCTGTCACTCTCCCGACCTGCTGCGACGTTGTCCAACGGCGAAGCGCAACGGATTCGGCTGGCCAGCCAACTGGGGAGCGGGTTGTGCGGCGTGCTGTATGTGCTCGACGAGCCGACGATCGGTTTACATCCCCGCGACAACCGCCGGCTGCTGGCGGCGCTGCATAAGCTGCGCGACCTGGGGAATACGCTGCTCGTCGTCGAACACGATCGCGAGGTGATTGAACAGTGCGACGCGCTCTGTGACTTCGGTCCCGGTGCGGGCAAGCACGGCGGGCGAATCGTCGCGCATGGGCCACCCGACCAGGTGAAACTCGAACTGGAGTCGGTGACCGGGCCGTATCTTTCCGGTCGCAAGAGCCTGCCGATTCCGTCGAACCGGCGGATCGGCTCCGCCGATTCGCGGCGCCACAACTGGGTGGAGATTCTGGGAGCGCGCCACAACAACCTCCGCAACATCGATGTGAGAATCCCGCTTGCCACCTTAACCGCTGTCACCGGGCCGAGCGGCAGCGGCAAGAGTTCGCTGATCGAGGATGTCCTGTACGCGGCGATCGCGCGCAGGCTGCATCGCGCCGCGCGGAACCCGGGATTGCATACGGAAATACGCGGGCTGGAGTACATCAACAAGGTGATCCAGGTCGACCAGCAGCCGCTGGGGAATTCACCCAGCTCGAATCCGGCAACCTATACGGGAGTCTTCGACGACATTCGGGAACTTTTCGCGCAGCTGCCGGAGGCCAAGCTGCGAGGCTATTCACCCCGGCGATTCAGCTTCAATGTGCCAGGCGGTCGATGCGAGGCCTGCGAAGGCAACGGCCAGAAGCGGATCGAGATGCACTTTCTCCCCGACATCTGGGTCGAATGCGACGCTTGCCGCGGAAAACGATACCACGCCGAGGTGCTGCAGGTCGCTTTCCACGGAAAGTCGATCAGCGACGTGCTCGAGATGACCTGCGGCGAGGCACGGGAATTGTTCCAGAACATCCCCGCGATCCGCCGCAAGCTGACGACCTTATGCGATGTGGGACTGGATTACCTGACGCTCGGCCAGGCAGCGCCGACACTCTCCGGCGGCGAGGCCCAGCGCGTGAAGCTGGCCGCGGAATTGTCCCGCCCCGACACGGGCCGCACGTTGTACCTGCTCGACGAACCGACAACCGGCCTGCATTTCAGCGACATTGCCAAGCTGCTGGAGGTCCTGCAGCGGCTGGTCGACCTGGGGAACACCGTCGTCGTCATCGAACATAACCTCGATGTCATCAAACAGTGCGACTGGATCGTCGATCTTGGCCCGGAGGCGGGTGCGGGTGGCGGCCAGATCGTTGCCCAAGGTACCCCCGAACAGGTTGTCAAACAAGCGAAAGCCGCGCGCAAAGCGGCGCGAACAGGCGATGAACCGATCCGCTCCCATACCGGCGAAGCGCTGGCGGAACCGTTGAAGGCCGGACCCTATCTGCCGCGCGAACCGTACAAACCACTGCTGGAAACGCAACCCGGCGACATGGAAATCAAGGAGCTTGGCAAGGACGCGAAAATGCCCTGGGAGTTGGACGGGCGCGGGTGGCATACGCGGGATCGCGTCGGTCGTAAAGGCGAACCATGCAAATGGGACGGTCGGATCCTGGCGGAGGTGGTCGATCGTATCCAGCAACTGGGGCAGTTCGCGCCCACGGACTGGACCGAACGCTCCGTTGTCGAAATCCGCCGCAAGGACCTCGACGGCTGGTTCTTTCATGCGATCACCGGTGAAGCCTGGCTGCTGAAAATGAAATTCCGCGTCGCCCGCGGCACCTTCAAGCAGCAGGAACTGCAGGAACGCGTCAAGCTTAAGACCCTGAATGAACTCCACGAACTGCCGATTTACGGCAACGAACCGCGCGTGAAATATAAATCGATCGGAGGTCCCTGGCAGGAAGCGGAAATCCGGGCGCACACTTTCGAGGAAATCGATACGCCCGAATTCTGGTCGTTCCTGGAAGAATCGGTGCACGGATACTGCAAAGTGGCCGAGCGGCAAGCCGCGATGCGCGGCCACCATCTGCCTTGGCAGGCGCTCGGCATCAAGTGGCATTTCATGCGCAAAGGGTTTCCCGACGGTCGGACCGTGGAATGGGACGATCACCTGTTGGAAAAACTGCACGCATTGCTGCAGCAGGTCGCGCCCCATGCCGAGTTTGTCTGGGGTAATCGGACATTCTACAAGTGCAACATCGAGCGGGACCTGCCGAGCTGGGCGATCGTCTATACGAAGAACCCCACTGCCTTGACACTGATGCTGCGGAGTCGCAAGAACCAGGTGCCGCTGGGTGCGATTACCGGATTCGGCTGCGAGCAGCAGGTGGACGGGTCGTCGCCGAACGAGGATCTGGTCTACATCCGGTTCCGTTCTTTGGACGACTTGCGTCGCGGGGATTTGCCTGATTTTCTGAAAAAGCATGCCGCCGATTTCCGGGCAGCGGCCAGCCATTTTCGTGCTGTTTAGTCGGCCGCCCCGCCGTTGTACGCTCGCGTTATCCCCGCACGGTCGTCCTTCGCAGTTGCGTAAGTCGTGACCTCGATTTATCTTGGAAGTAACAGCTCCGAACCACCCCCGATAGCCCCCGTTCAGCGTTTTAACCCGCCTGGCGATTTGCAGGGAGCGATGCTGCGAACGAACTCGCCCGGACCGCGGCAGCACCCGCGAATAATTGCACGCCGATGCACCGAGGGCGCGACCGAACAAGAACGCCTGGATAACTACAGCGAATCACTACAAGTCGCGAATGAAGGAGAACATCATGCAGCAAACATCGTACCTAGGCCTGATCCTGGCTGTGACCCTCAGCCTGATGGTTTCCGAGTCGGCAAGCGCCGGTCCTTTCCGGCGCGTCTGGGAACGACGGAAAGCCGAATTGAGTTCGGAGCTCAGCTCCGAATTGTCCGCGGAACTCGCGGACAAAACCAAGGCGGTCGAGGAAAAGCTGCAAGGCGATTCCCAAGCCCGATTCGCCGCGGAATCGACAAAACTCGAAAACCAGGTGCAGCAGGAAATCGCCACGTTGCGGCAACGCACCAGCGACCAGGTGACCGCCCAGACAAAGCGGTTGAAGGACGCCAACGATGCTCAACTGAAGCTGCTGCGCGAGGAAGCCGAAAAGAAGGTGCAGGAAGAGGTCGTTAAACTGCGTCAATCGGCCGAAAAGCAGATGCAGGAATCGCTGGTGAAACTCAACGAGCAACTGGCGACCGAAACCAGGAAGCTGACGCAGGCCACGGAAACGCGTCTGTCGGCGGTTCAGGAAAGTCTGACCAAGAATCTGCAAACGGAATTGAGCAAAGCCAGCGAGCAGGTTGCGAGCCAGGTGAAGGAGCAATCGAGCAAGATGCGCGAGGAGCTGCAGGAAATGATCCGAGCCGCGACGAAAGCCAACACCGCGCCCAAGGATCCCCAGGACACTCCGAGTGAATCGAATCAGGAACAGGCGACGCTGCCCACGACTCCACGCCTCACCGGTTCCGACTCGGATGAGGATGACGGCGACGAGAGCGAACAATAGTCGTCGAATCGTGCATCGCAAGTCATTCCGCACTCGCCGCGGCAACGCAATTCCCCGAATCGCCGCGGAGTCATAACCGCTGCATCAAGTCACTGCGCCGGGATCGCATGGATCGCCGGTGTCGATGCGGCAATTCCGGTTTCCGACACGACCCAGTTGGCCGCGCGGCGTAGTACCCACGCCGTCGGTGGAATCAAAAGCACACCAGCGATCAGCTGTGCGCGCGTCATCGACATGATTAACAACATGTCTTCGAGCCGATGGCGATATAGATCGTCGAACAGGCCAAAGCAGGAATCGGCCGCGACCAGGAGAATGAATGTCGTGACCATCAGGTAGACGACGGTCGTCGGCAGAATCAACATCACAAACGTGGCTCGACGCCGAACCTCGGTCACCCTGGCGCGCGACATGAATCGCACGGCGCCGGACCACAGCGCAATCACCCCGCAGGATGTGCCGACCAAGACCAGAACAAACATGAATCGCTGCTCAACGCCGACAAATCGTACGGAATATCCCAGCACCAGCTGAAACTGCACAACAAGCCAGAAGAAGTCGTTGAGTTGGTATCGCAAGGCACCCTTTAGCCGGCCGGCTCGACGACTGATCGGGCCGAGCATCCACGAGCCCAACAAGATCGGCAGGACGATCGCCAGGAAGATTTCCACGCCGACCGCCCTGGGACCGCCAAGCGTATCAACAAATTCGGAAAGATGTCCCAGTGCTTTGCGGAAAAGACGATAGTGGGCCTGAAAATCGCCCAACGTCTCCAGCAGGGACGAGTTCAACGAAAAATTCATACTTGACTCTTAAAAACCGGATGCCTGGAACGGATTAGCGAACGCTGCCGGATTCGTGGCCGAGTCGTGGGGCGGCAAAACGCATCGGGGCGCAGGCCCCACCCAGGATTGTAGCGGCGCGGCAACAATCGGAGCCAGTCGACTTTTGCCGGTTCCCAAGAAAGCCCCCGATTTACTTCGCAGGCAACAACGGTACGATTGCAGAGAGGGACCAACAGTTCGGAGCCGGATGGCTTACCAGGGGCTTATACCAGGGGATCATTGGGAGGGATCGTGATGAACGAGTCGAAGGTGCGGGGTGTTGTGCATGTGATTGAGCCGACCAAGTCGTTCGGGCAGCGGGGGTTCCGCAAACGTGTCGTGGTATTGGAGCAACAGAACGGGCGGTTTCCGAACTATATCCCGCTGGAATTCACGAACGACGGCTGCGATGCGGTTGACGACCTGCACGTCGGTGATGACATCGAGATCCAATACCGGCTCGGCGGTCGCAAGTGGCAGAAAGATCCCCAGAGCGAAATCAAGTATTTTCTCAGCGCCGAGGCGATCGGGTTCAATCGGATTGGCGACGCGCCAGGCCCGTCGATCGCCGATGCGAACAACGCGTTCGCTGAGTCATCCCCCGAAGATGGGGAAGCGCCGTTCTAAGGCGTGCTCCGGGAAGTCGGCAGGGGCGCGTCCCCGCCGCGCCTGCGGGCTTGTGCCGCTGGACGCAAAGTGTCCGGTGGCCCGGTGCGGCATGACGACCCCTTTCATTCCCCCGGTGAATCTCCCGCGTTGGCGAAACGAAGCAACCGCACCTGGCGAAAGTGGGGCGCGAGCTGTTGGCGGACAAACTCCTTGGTCTTTTGTACCGGATCGTCCAGGGGCCGACCCTGGTCGAACTTCGGAGCGCGGTCCACTTCCGAACGAACGTTGCCCAATTCGTCGAATTCAAAGAACTGTCGTTGATCGTCGTCGGTGAACCGCGGAAGGCCATCGAATAACTGTCGGAAGTCGATCGGTTCCGGCGCCGTGAGCGGTCCCGCGAGCAGGACCAGGGTCTCCATGCCGGCAACACCGGAATTCGGCCAGGCGGTATCAACCTGTTCGGGTAACGACAGGGATTGCACCGGTTGCGCATGCTCCGGATAGGTGTCCCAATTTCCTGGCTGCCAGGGATAAACGGGGAAGGCTTCGCCTCGCGCATCGACCCAGATCAGCCAGACCGATGTCGATACCGGGAAACGGGCCTCGATGCGGATGCCATCCAGGCTGCGGATCGGCAAGATGCCTCGCTCACGAATCGATCGTCCTTGCCGCTTCGCATCCCCTTTGCGCCACACGGCAATGTCGAACTCAAAAGCGGCCGGATCAGTGGACGGATATTGCGGCCGCGTGGCGATTGAACTTGCTGGCCGTCCACCGGGCTCGGGCGGCGGGGAAGCGTCGCTGCGATTGTCCGTCGGCTTTCGGTCCGACTCGTTCGAATCGTCGGAAGCCTGGGCGGCATGAGGATCGAGCGAGCGGCGGCCCAGCGGCGATGCCAGAAACAGAGCTGGGATTGCCGCCAGCAACAGCAGCACGGCGGTGGCTCCAAGGACGGCGCGCTGGCGACGTGGTGTCGGTTCCATCGCGGCGTCGAAAGCGGGCGGTGATGTCGCGACCGAGGGCCCCGCATCGACCTGCGTCGTACTGTTCAAACGGGCCAGGTGATCCTGCAACTCCGACGCCACTTGTTCCGCGCTGGCGTAGCGTTCCGCCGGTTCCTTGCGCAGCAGGCGCTCGACCAATTCGGCGAGAAACGCCGGGACACGGTTGTTGACGGCGTCGAGTCGCGGCGGATCCCATTCGACCACGCGGCGACCTGTCTCCAGGCTGGTCCGCGCGAGGAATGGAGAGTCGCCGGTCACCATCGCGTAGATCACGCATCCGAGGCCGAACAGGTCAGCGCGGGAATCGACCGTTTCACCTCGCGCCTGTTCCGGCGACATGTACGCGGGTGTTCCTACCGCCAGGTTGTTGGAAGTCAATTCGACGTTGTCTACCGCGCACATCGCCAAGCCGAAGTCCGAAAGCTTGACTCGCTCAACGCCGTTTTCCAACAGGACGTTGCTCGGTTTCACGTCGCGATGCACGACGCCCTGTGCATGCGCGGCGGCCAGTCCGCTGGCAATCTGCGCCGCGATCCGCAGGATTTCGACCGGCTTCAAGCGTGGCGTGAGTTTGATTCGTTCGCGCAAGGTGCGGCCGGAGACAAACTCCATCACCAGCAGCGGCAAACCGCCGATTTCTTCCACGGCGTAGATCGTGACCACATTGGGATGGTTGATCGCGGCGGCGGCGCGCGCTTCGCGGATAAACCGCCGACGGGCCGTGCTGTTCTCGGCCACCGATCGCTTCAATATTTTCAGCGCGACCATCCGCCGCAGCTGCTCGTCGTATGCATTATACACGGTGCCAAATGCCCCCGCACCGATCCGCGAAAGCAATTCGTACTTTCCCAGCCGCCGCCCACCCCCAAATTCGTCGGCATGCGGTTCGGCACGGCGCTCCATGCCTGAAGGTACGCGCGTGGGAATGATCGAGGAATCCGGATCGAAACTCAGGTCGTCAAAATCAGGGTCGCTGTATGCTTTGTCGCTGAAACCGAGTTCGCGCCGATTGTAGGAGACGTCGCAGAGGTCCTCGGATACCGATCGTCTCGAAGACGCTTCGACATCGGCCGAACTATGGGGCGCTTCCCTCGCCGCGTCAAGCTCCGAGGCCAGACGTGTCGCCAGTTCACTCTCCTGCGGTTCATCCCGCGGCGGATGCTGTCGGATCCAGTCGACCGCTTCGCGGCAGTTCCGGCAGAGGGCTAAATGCTCCTGGCAGACGGCCGCGCGGTCGTCCTCCAGACTGTCGCGCACAAGCTCCACCAACTCCTGTTCGCTGGGGCAGTTTGCCAGACGATTCATACGCGGTTCCTGATGCCTTGGCCTGCGGGACGGTCCGGTGCCAGGCGGGCGAACGAACCCGCCGGCGCGATCCCAACTATATCCACCTCGCAAATTAGTTACAAACCCTCAGTTGAGGGGATTGGCGGCGTTTGTTTCCGCGGGATTCGGTACCGTTGCGGAATCGGGCGGCTCGGATTCCTGGTTCGGCGAACCAGGGGCGGAAATCGCGCGGGGTGTGCGCCGCGGGGGGATGTCGCTATCGTGCCGGGCGCGGCGTTTCGCGAGGGCTCAGGACAGCAGCTTATTCACGACCTTTCCGGCCACATCGGTCAAGCGGAACTCGCGGCCCTGAAAGCGGAACGTCAGTCGCAGGTGATCGAGGCCAAGCAGGTGCAGCAAGGTGGCGTGCAGGTCGTGGACGTGCACCGGATCCTCTACGGAGTAGTAGCCGATGTCGTCGGTACGGCCGAGCACCAGTCCGGGCTTCAGTCCTCCTCCGGCGCCCCACATTGTAAAGGCTTCGATATGGTGGTCCCGGCCGATCAGGTCTCGCGGTTCGCCCTGGGGCGTGCGGCCAAATTCACCGCCCCACAGCACGAGCGTATCGTCGAGCATTCCGAGTCGTTTCAGGTCCCGCACCAGTGCGGCCGCGGGTTGATCGACCTGTTTGCAGATCGCGTCGAGCGATTCTCCCAGTTCCGTGCCTTTGTTGCCGTGGTGGTCCCAGTCGGTGTGGTACAGTTGCACGAAGCGAACGCCGCGTTGCACAAGTCTTCTTGCCAGCAGGCAGTTGTTCGCGAACGACGGCTGGCCCGGTTCCGCGCCGTAGAGCGCCAGCGTTTCCGCCGATTCGTCCGACAGGTCCATCAGTCGCGGAGCGCTGGCCTGCATGCGGAACGCCATTTCGTATGCGGAGATGCGCGTGGCGATTTCGGGGTCGCCGGTGGCATCGAGTCGCAGGCGATTGAAATCGTTCACGGCGTCGACAAACTGGCGTTGGCGGAGGTCGTCGATACCATCCGGGTTGCGCAGGTTCAGGATCGGATCGCCCACACCGCGGAACGGAACTCCTTGATAGGTCGTCGGCAGAAATCCGCTGCCCCAGTTCGGCGCGCCGCCTCGAGGTCCGCGCGGCCCGGACTGTAACACCACGAACCCCGGCAAGTCTTCGGCTTCGCTGCCGATACCGTAGGTCAGCCAGGAACCGAAGCTGGGCCTGCCGAACATCGGCGAGCCCGTATTCATGAAGAATTTAGCCGGTCCATGGTTGAACACGTCGGTTTTCATGCTCTTGATGAGCGTGATTTCATCGACGATTTTCGCCAGGTGTGGCAGGCACTCGGAAATCTCCGCGCCCGATTCGCCGTACCTGGCGAAATTCCGTTTCGTGCCAAGCAGCGTGGCGTCTTTCTTGATAAAGGCGAACCGTTTGTTTTCCACAAACGACGTGGGGATCACCTGGCCATGCAGTTCGCGCAGGTGGGGCTTAAAATCGAATAGTTCGTGCTGACTGGGCCCGCCTGCCATGAACATGAATATGACGCGCTTGGCGCGCGCGGGAAAATGCGTCGGTAACGGAGCCAGGGGATCGGTGGTGCGTGAACGGTCCGACGAACTGGCCGATTGACCCCGGCCTCGCAACAGTTCGGTCAGCGCTAATGCGCCGAGTCCAATGCGGCAGTCATGGAAGAAATGGCGGCGTGTGCGCGTGATCTCGCTGGGGACAGGTTCCATGGTTACTCCCGCGTGATGAATTCGTCGAGGTTCAGCAGTACGCGGCAGACCGCGGTCCAGCCCTGCAGGTCGGTTGCCACGTCGGCGACCTGTTGTTCGATCAAACTGTCCAGCCGCACGCGTTCCGCCGAAGTCGGCTCACGGCCCAGGCACGACCGGAACAACAAGCCCGCGCGTTCCTCGCGGGAAGCGGATGCGGCACCGACGATCTGACGGGCCAGTTGCTGCGCGCATTCGAAAAATGCGAGGTCATTAGCGAGCGTCAGCGACTGCAGCGGCGTGTTGGAACGCAGGCGGCGCGTGCAGGTAACGTTGGCGTTCGGCGCGTCGAACGTGCTGAGCATGGGGTAGGGCAGCGAGCGCCAGAAGAAGGTGTAAACGCCGCGACGATAGCGGTCGCCGCCGGTTGCGGCCTTCCACGGTTTCGGATCCTGCGTGAAGGCGTAAACGCCTTCCGGCTGGGGCGGCATGACGCTCGGTCCGCCGAGGCGCTGCGTGAGCAGTCCGCTGACGGCCAGCGCCAAGTCGCGCACGATTTCGGCATCAACGCGCAAACGCGTCTGCCGCGCCAGCAGGTCGTTGCGCGGATCGACTTCCGCCAGCTCGACGCGACGCGTTGACGACTGCCGGTAGACTGCGCTTAACACGATGTTCCGCTGGAAGCGTTTGATCGACCAGGGGGAGTTGCCGCCGTGCCCAAGCAGGCTCCGCGCCAACCAGTTCAACAGTTCCGGATGCGTGGCTGGCAGTCCCTGCGTACCGAAATCGTCGTCGGTCTCGACCAGTCCGCGGCCATAGAACGGCAACCAGACTCGATTCGCGATCACGCGCGGGGTCAGCGGATTTTCGGCATCGACGAGCCAGCGCGCCAGCTGCAGGCGGTCGGGAGCGACCTGGCGGCGTGTTGGGCCGCTCGCCTCGCCGCTCGCCTCGCCGCTCGCCTCGCCGCTCGCCTCGCCGCCGCTTGGGGGTCGGGGCGGGTCCGCGCTTTCCAGAAGTCGATGCGTCGTTAGCAGTGGGTGCAGCGTCGCGGGGGTCTGGGGGAATACCTGCACGCCCGGATTGAGAAAGTCACCTCGCTTGTGCAGGAAGGTATCGCGCGGCGTCGGCCGTTCGCGGAGAATCAGCGTCGTGGGAATTTTCGGTTCCGAATCGCGCAACCGGGCGATCTGGTCGAGTTCCGGGAATTTTTCGCGGCCTTGCGGCGATACGCGATAATAGTCCTCGATCAATTTCTTGTTCGTCGCATCGCGTTTCTCGAACGGCATGTCGTAGGCGACTTGCACGGGGCCTGGGAGCCGTGCGCGCTGTTCCGGCGTGACCGTCGTTTCCCAGGCCCGCTGCGCCGTTTCCAACGCCTCGCGTTGCTGTTCCATGCGGCTGTCCAGCTCGGCGATCTGCCGCCGAATCTCGTCGCGACGCGCCAGATCGCCGCGCTCGTGATTCGATTGCGTTGGCACTTCCAGAGACGGTTCATCGCAGTTGTTCAGGAAGGCAAAAAACTGGTAGAACTCGCGCTGGGAAATCGGATCGTATTTGTGATTGTGGCAACGGGCACAACCTAAGGTCAGTCCGAGCCATACCGAGCCGGTTGTGGCGACTCGATCGGCGACCGCCTCGACGCGGAACTGTTCCTGATCGGTGCCGCCCTCTTCGTTCACCAGCGTATTGCGGTGAAATCCGGTCGCGACGAACTGGTCCTGCGTGGGTTGGGGCAGCAGGTCTCCCGCGAGTTGTTCCACCGTGAACCGATCGAACCCATGATCGGCGTTGAGTGCCTTGATCACCCATTCCCGATAGGGCCAGATTTCGCGACCGAAGTCCCGGGTATAGCCGTTGGAATCGGCGTAGCGCGCCTGGTCGAGCCACCAGCGGCCCCATTTCTCCCCGAATGCCAGCGAGGCCAACTGGCGATCGACTTCCCGTTCCCACTCGTCGGGTTCGGCGGTCGACGTCCAATCGGCGGAAGCATCGAGTTCCGGGGGCAGACCGCGAAGGTCGAGATTCAATCGTCGCAGCAGCGTGGCGCGCGGCGCCTCGGGAGACATCGCCAGCGTCCGTTGCTGTTGTCTGCCGACGGCTTCCAGCCGGTCCACGATAAAGAAATCGATCGGGCCGCGCGCGGCTGCTTTTTGATCGGGCACGGGGGGGACGACGATCGGGATCGGCTGGTAAGACCAGTGCTTGCCTGGCGCCGCGGTTTGCGGCGCGTCGGCGGGCAGATCACCTCCCGCCGCGATCCAGGCCCGTAACGTGTCGATCTCGGCCGCCGTCAGACCCGGGCCCTCGGGCGGCATGCGGTCCTGGCCAACCGTGCCCGTCACCCGTTTCAGTAACAGGCTCTCTGACGCCTTGCCTGGGACCAACGCGGGACCGCTGTCGCCCCCTGCGCGGATTCCCTGGGGCAAATCGAGGCGCAGCCCGGATTCCTGTTTCCGATTTCCGTGACATTCAAAACAGTGTTTTTCCAAGATCGGGCGAACCTCGGACGAAAAGTCCGTTGCTTCCGCGACACGTAAGCCCGCTGCCGGCGGCGGACACGCCAAAAGCAACAGGCAACCGATTGGAATACGAATGTACGGCATATCAAGCTTCATAAAGCGGCCCGTGAACGGCGTAGGAAGTCCACTCCAGCATAACCGAGATCGCTTGCTGACTCCAAGCCAGCCAGATGCGATCCTCGATACCATGAAGTTCGACTCCAGGCCCGACTCCCCCCAGCCGTTCTCCTGGCGCCCCGGCTTCCAGGCTCCTTAGGGCGGACCATGCCGCGTCCGTTCCCGCAGCAGCGACCGGCAATCGATCATCCGCCGGGCAACAGGCCTCGACGACGTTCAGTTATCGTTGTGTCTGCGGGGCGGATGTCGCCCTTGCAACAGTCAGCGGCGGCAGTGCCCGCTGTCGCACTACGGCAGTTCAAGCAGCAGCAGATTGGCGAACTGAACCGGGGTGCCAAGTTTGATCAGTTCGATCGGGCCGCGAGCCGGTAAGTCCGGGATGCGTGCCCGATCGATGACAAGCTGATCGTTCAGTCGCACGCTGATGATTTCGCCGCGCAACGTGATTCGAAAACGGTTCCACTGGCCAGGTGGATTGTCGGCACGGATGCGCGGGACTGCGGAGGCCCGCATCGCCTTGTCGTCCGTAGTTATACGGCGCAGATTGTTGAGTGCGCCCGAACCGCAGTTGTTGCTCCAAAGGGCGATCTCAGCCAGGGGATGGCCGCGCAGCTGCAGGGCGCCCTGTCCGGCATCCTCGATCGTCACGTCGGGACCGTCCGCGCCATCGGTGAGAATCGCCGGCACGGTTCGTTTCGTCGGCGGCTGCGTCAATCTCCAATCGCAGATCAACTCAAAGTTCCCGAATTGCTCCTTGGTGGGGAGCCGCATCGCGAACGGATCGTCCATGCCGCTGCCTTCCAGGATCCAATCTTTGACCAGCCAGTGTTTTCGGTTGCTGGGATCAGATTGCCAGTTGCTGAGGTCGACGCCGCTGTAGAGATTGCGCCAAGGCTGCGCCAACGGCGCCACGTTTTCGGGTGCGGGATTCGACGTTGGCAGTTCACGAATGCGAAGGTTGCGAAAGTGAGCTTCCGATCCCTCGGATTCAATACAGAGGTACCCTTTGCGCGGGTTGCACATCGTTCCTCCCGAAACCACTTTGCCGTTCACCGCCAGCTTGATCACTCCGTTATTACATTCCACGCGGTAGTGGTTCCATTCCGGTGACGGCTTGCACCTCGATTCGCTCGGCAGGCAGCGCATGGCGCCGCGCGGATGCGGCCGATCGGGGGTCATCACTGCTCCGTGAATCGCAAACACGTCGCCGTGGCTGGTATAGGTGTCGGAATTCAGTCCGTCCAGGACCTGGACCTCAATCGCGCGGCAGAAGGGAGTCCCAGGGGCCGTCATCGCGTGGCTCCAGATAAACAAGCCGGCGTTGCCCTGCGGCTGCATGTGCCGCCACTCCATTTCCAGCACGAAATTTTCGTATTGCTTTTCCGATCGCAGCACGCCGGTCGGCTTGCCCGTGGAGACAATCATGCCGTCGCGCGCCGAAAAGGTTCGTGGCGCGACATTCAACGATACCCATCCGCTCAGATCACGACCGTTGAACAGTGCCTGCCAATCGTCGTCAGGCTGGCCTCGGGAAGGCAACAGCAGCACGGCCAGCAGAGGAAGCAGTGTCGGGCGCACGCGGCATTGCTCGGGACGGGATGGCATCGGCATTACTCCTCCAGGCAGAGGCAAGGCAAGCGTTCGCTAAAAAACAGCCCGTCAACAAGCCGGCGCATACTTGCGAACGGGCGCCGCGCAAGGGAAAATCCGGCGACAGTGTAACATTCCCCCAACTGACGGAGAATGCGCCGTGCGACGCAACGAGCCCACGCCTGAGTGTCTGTCCGAATCCAGAATCGATCCCGCTGCGTCCGCGCACGAACAACCCGTCGGCCGACGCCGGTTTCTCGCCGCGGGAGCGGGAGCCCTTGCCGCAGGAGTCGCCTTGAATCCTCTAACTGCCAATCCCTGCACCGCCGCCGATTCCGAATTGCCATGGATTGATGCCCATTCACACATCTGGTCGCAGGATACCGACCGGTTTCCGCTCGCCGGAGCCCAAACCAAGAAAGACCTCGATCCGCCCAGCTTCACTGACGACGAACTGATGGCGGTCGCTCGACCCGAAGGCGTCGGCCGCGTGGTCCTGATCCAGCATTCGATCTACCATCTGTTCGATAACAGTTATCTGGTCGATGCTGTGCGACGACACCCGAACCGATTCCGGGTCGTCGGCATGGTCGACGACCACCGCGACGATGCGGCAGACAAGATGCGCAAGCTGCTGCCGCAGGGCGTCACCGGTTTCCGCATCACGCCCTTCATTCGCGAAAAAGATCCCGGGACGTGGCTCGACACCCCAGGAATGAAAGCGATGTGGAAGGCGGCCGTGGAAACGCGCCAGGCGATGTGCTGCTTGATCAACGCCAGCGATTTGCCTCGGGTCGATGCGATGTGCGCCGCGAACCCCGAGACACCCGTCGTTATCGACCATTTTGCACGGATCGGCGTCGACGGCCAGATGCGGGATGCGGACATCAAGAACCTGGCGCGGTTGGCGCGACACAAACATACAACGGTCAAGATCTCGGCCTACTATGCCCTGGGCCAGAAGAAGCCTCCGCATACCGAACTGTTTCCGATGATCCGCCAGCTCCTGGATGCGTTCGGTCCGCAACGACTGATGTGGGCCAGTGACAGCCCCTACCAGATTCAAGGCGAGAACAACTATCGGGCGTCGATCAACCTGATTCGGGATGGAATTCCATCGCTCTCCACCTCCGACCGTGAATGGCTGTTGCGAAAAACGGCCGAACGAGTGTTCTTTTACAAGTGAGGAACGGGGAACGGGGGGCCGCACTGTCGATGATCGACGCCCGGCAAATTTCTCTCAAACGACCCGCAAGCCGGTCGCAACGGCATCCCGCACAAGCCGAGTTGCCGGGACGAAATCATTACATCGATAAACGGGCACTTTTTCCGTCGCGCGGCGTTTGAGCCAGCCGACCACATTTCGAGCCCACTTGATCCATGCGTGCGATTTTTTGACCCGAGTACCTCCTTCGAAATACGACGGGTAATAGTACACCGATGTCCGATTCAGAATCCCTTCGCTGTTCACAAGGCCGTGTCGATACCAGTTACGCCGCTCCACTGCAACCACTCGCCACTCCAATATACCGCGCTCCTCCAATCGCTCGGAAGGGAGTTGGCCGACGACCCATTTGTCCTCAGCTACCGACAGTCAGACTCGTAATCGCGGCTCCGGGAAAAAGCCACAGAGGGCATGGAGTCCAAAAAAGTGGAAGTCGTGAATGGTTCGAAAAAATGTTATGGCTTGTGCAGCCAATCACAGTAGTCGTTCCAATCTTGATTCTTCAGATCTTGCAGGTGCTCTTCTGACGCGCGACTCATTCCTACGAAGCCGATTTCCATCTGCCGCGGATATTCAGCCGCCCCTACAACGTCACGAAAATCCGTGATAGCAACCGAAACTTGCTGTTGGATTGAACTTAAATCGCCATTCGCAAGTTTTAGAATCGCTGCTCGCACTCGGTTTCGTTCAATATGATGGGGCTCCGTTCCGTAAGTCTCCAGTAACGAACGCACACGGTCTGCAATATCGGGAACAAATTCGCGATTCACTAATCGCTCGAGTGTCTCTTCATCAATAGTAGGTACGAAGTCTGGCATTTGGGCACTTTGAACAGAGTTCGGCGTTAACGTGGACCACCGGAGTCAGAATTCATGGGATCAAGGGGCTCACGGTCTGGTCGAGCCAGAAACAACGACCGCCATCTGTTCGACTTTCTCCATCGCCTTAAGCGCTGGAGGTGGCGCTTGCAACTTCTTCCCATCTTCACCGAAACACTCCACGGAATTTGTTCCTAGTAGCTCGAAGGCTCTGTTCAGTCGAACCTGAGAATCAACGAACTCTCGTGAAAGTGAATCACCAGTCGTGCAGCTGATGGCATCAGAGTTGTTCGAATCTGCCAGAGATCGATAAAACTTCGTTAGCACTTCGGATGGTGGCAGAGTCGTGGTGGCCGCATTCGATTCAGAAGGCCCTGTATCAGCGTTCGTAGGCGCAGAATCCTTATTCGAACATCCACGGAATAGAGCGAAACATGTCGCACAAAAAACAACGGCTAGGGTTTGCCTCATGCGTTGACCTCGTTGAGTTCTGGGGATTTCTGCTCCGGTACACACTTTGGTCCGGCGATGCAGAAAACCACAGAGGGCTCAGAGGGCATGCTCCCAGCCTGAAGCGAGTGATCCTATCCTTCAACCGTTGGAAGTTGAAATGCGAAAGCAGCCGGGGTGCTGATCGTTTCAACCGCATTCAATCAGCCTGAACCGCAAGGCGAATCGCGCTAAACCAGTTCCTCGATCGGGCGTCCCTGTTCAATCATGTACACCGGTCTTCCCGCCTGATTGACGTACTGCACTCGCCCGTCGATCCCCAACACTTGAAATACCGTGGCCATCAAATCCTGAGGGCCGATCGGCGCCGACTTGGGAACATCGACCTTCTCCGCCGATTCACCGATCACTTGGCCCATCTTGAGCCCGCCACCAGCGAGCGCCAGTGTACTCAAAGGTGCCCAGTGGTCTCGGCCAGCTCCACCGTTGATCTTCGGCGTCCTGCCGAATTCGCCGCTGATCACGAGCAGAACGCGATCGCTGAGTCCACGCAAATCAAGATCCTCGACCAATGCCGCGACCGAGCGATCAACCTGCGGACCCAGGCTATCCATCGCCGGCTTAATGCCTCCGTGCATGTCCCAACCGCCCCATTCCACCGTCACAAAACCACATCCCGCTTCGCACAGGCGCCGGGCCTGCAGCAACCGTTGCCCCAGACCGGTGCCGTACCGGTCGACAACACGGGGATCCTCGTATTTCAAATCAAATGCCTGCTGCGACCGGCTGAGAATAATGTCGAAAGCCTGCTTCTCGAAGGAGTCCAACCCATCGATAAGACCGCTTCGATCGGCAGTCCGGCGCACATTGTCGATGCCTTTCAGGAGATCGCGACGGTTTCCCAACCGGTCGCGATTGACGACCAGCGACATGTTCTGCCGCGCCTCACCGCTCGGATCGAACGGTCCGTACGCGGTTCCGAGGAACGAGGGGCCGTCACCGTAGATTCCGCCCATCCGCACGTAGGTCGGGATGCCGGTTTGAGGATGGTTCGTGCCGCGTTCGCGCGCGACGATCGAGCCGATCCCAGGTCGATCCTGCGGCGCACCGTTGTCGGCCAGACGGTGGTCATATCCCGTCATCACGTAATGCGTGCCGCCGCCATGACCGCTGTTGGTGTGGGCAAAGCTACGCACGAATGCCATCTTATCGGCGACCTGCGCCATGCGTTCAAAATTGCCGCCCAGCGTAACACCCGGTAATACGGTCTTCACCTCGCCCGTCACGCTGCGGTATTCGGCCGGGGCTGTCATTTTCGGATCGAACGTTTCGACGTGCGTCGGGCCACCACCCAGCCAGAGCCAGATTACCGACGTATCGCGAGTAACACGGCCCGAGGACGCCGCCTCCGCTCGGCTACGTAACAATCCCGCCAGATTGCAGGCACCTAAACCTAGCGTTCCGACCTTGATAAAGTCGCGACGGGAAGAACGTTCGCAGTTAGTATTTTGCCGACCCGACCGAATTTCCAGCATTGTCGCAGCCCTCGCATTCAAAACCGAACCGATGAAAACAGACGCACACGGCGCGCATCCGCTTCACATCAATGCACATTTATACCTATCGCCTCCGGGAACTTCAAGACTTTTGTTTTTTGATCCGGTCGCGAGCAGTGTGGGCGGGAGTCGCCCCGATATGGCGATTCGCGGCAGTCGAGATTACGCTGGTTTTTCAGGCAAAAACGATCAACAGATCGCCCGTTTCGACCCGAGTCCCCGACTTGACCAGGACCTGGACGATCGTGCCGTCGTGGTCGGAATTGACCGTCGCCTCCATTTTCATCGCTTCCAGGCTCAACAGTTTCTGCCCTTTTTTCACTTTGTCGCCCGGCAGCACCGCGACCGTGACGACCATCCCCGGCATGCCAGCCCCCACCTGTTTGGGGTCCGAGGTATCGGCTTTCAGGCTTTGTTGGGTTGCGGGTTCCAGTGCATGGTCGACGACCGAAACGTCGCGTGGCTGTCCGTTGAGTTCGAAGAACACGGTTCGTCGCCCGTCGGGATGCGGCTCGCTGACGGTAAGAAATCGAACGATCAGAGTCTTGCCCGTTTCGATATCGACGGCGATTTCCTCGCCCGACTGATGGCCGTAAAAGAAAACGGGGGTCGGCAGTCCGCTCGTGTCGGAGTAGCTGCGTTGGTGGTTTACGAATTCGCGAAAAACTTTGCCATACAACAGGTAGCTCAGCACTTCGCGTTTGGACGGTTCGCGGCCCAGGAATTCCTTAATTTCGGCGGCGGCCCGCGTGAAGTCGACCGGCGGTAATCGTTCACCGGGTCGTTCCAGGACCACCGGTCGATCGCGCATCACACGTTTTACGACCGCGGGTGGAAACCCACCGGGAGGCTGTCCCATGCGTCCGCCAATCAGGTCGATCACCGATTCCGGAAATGCGAACTCCCGTTCGCCATTCAGGACGTCGCGAGCCGAGAGGTTGTTGGCGACCATGAACAGCGCCATGTCGCCTACCGCTTTCGACGTCGGTGTAACCTTGACGATATCCCCGAAAATCTGGTTGACCTCGGCGTAAACGTGGCAGACTTCCGACCAGCGGTCGGCGAGTCCCAGCGCCTTGGCTTGCTGGTGCAGATTCGTGTATTGCCCGCCGGGCATTTCATGTTCGTACAGGTCCGCCGTCGCCGGCACCATTTCACTTTCGAACGGCAGATAGAATTGCCGCACCGCCTGCCAGTACTCGGCGATCTGATCCAGGACCTTGGTTTCCAGTCCGGTTTCGCGCGGCGTGAACCGCATCGCCTCGACCATAGTATTGAGATTTGGCTGCGAGGTGCCGCCCGACATCGGCGCCATGGCCAGATCGACGATGTCGACGCCCTGTTCGGCCGCTTTGCAGATCGCTCCGGCCTGAATGCCCGCGGTGTCGTGCGTGTGGAAGTGGATCGGAATTCCGATTTCCTGCTTTAGGGTCTTCACCAGCAGTTCCGCCGCGTACGGCTTGCACAGGCCGGCCATATCTTTGATCGCCAGGATATGCGCGCCGCGCCGCTCCAATTCCTTGGCCAGTTCGACGTAGTATTTCAAGTCGTACTTGGCCCGCGCCGGATTGAGAATATCGCCGCTGTAGCAGATCGCCGCTTCGCAGATGGCGTTGGTGTGCTGCAGCACCGCATCCATCGCGACGCGCAAATTGGGCAACCAGTTCAAGGCGTCGAAGATCCGGAACAGGTCGATTCCGGCCTCGGCCGACTCCTTGACGAATTCCTCGACGACATTGTCGGGATAGTTGGTGTAGCCGACGGCATTCGACGCCCGCAGCAGCATCTGGAACAGGATGTTGGGGACCTTCGCGCGAAGGTCGGCCAGCCGCTTCCAGGGACATTCCTTCAGGAACCGCATGGCCGTATCAAAAGTCGCTCCGCCCCACATTTCCAGGGAAAACAGCTGGGAACAACGGCGGGCATATACATCGGCGATACGCAACAGGTCATAGCTCCGCAGGCGAGTCGCCAGCAGCGATTGGTGCGCATCGCGAAAGGTGGTGTCGGTGATCAGCAACGTCCGCTGATCGCGTACCCATGCCGCGAATTTCGCGGGTCCCGATTCCAGCAGCCGCTGCCGGGTGCCGGCCGGGATGCGTTCGCGCCAATCGGTCGTGGGAACCGGCGCCGGCAGACGGCGAATCGAGCTCGGCGCATCCTTCACCAGACTGTTGCCATTGACGATCAGATCTCCCAGATAGGACAGCAACCGCGTGGCACGATCCTTCCGCGGCAGGAATTGAAACAACTCCGGCGTCTCGTCGATGAAGCGGGTGATGCAAGGCGATTCCAGGAATTTCGGATGCGTGATCAACCGGATCAGGAACGGAATGTTCGTCTTCACACCTCGCACACGGAACTCCTGCAGGCAGCGTTCCATGCGTCGCGAGGCGTCGAGAAATCGACGTCCGCGAGCGGTGACTTTGACCAGCAGGGAATCGTAAAACGGATTCACCACGGCGCCGGAAAATGCGCTGCCGGCATCCAGCCGAATTCCCATGCCACTTGCCGATCGGTAGTGCGAAACACGCCCGTAGTCCGGCATGAAGTGGTTCGCGGGATCCTCGGTCGTGACGCGGCACTGGATCGCGAAACCATGCGTGCGGATGCGATCCTGGGACGGCAAACCGATCTCCGGGTCGGAAAGGGGCATGCCCTGGGCGATCAGAATCTGCGATTTGACGATGTCGATCCCGGTCACCTCCTCCGTGACCGTATGCTCGACCTGGATCCGCGGATTCACTTCGATGAAGTAGAACTGGTTCGACTGCCGGTCCAACAGAAACTCGACCGTACCGGCATTCTGATACTGGACGCCACGGCCAATCTCGATCGCCGCCTGGCAAAGTGCCTCGCGCACCGTCGGATCGAGAAATGGCGCCGGGGCGATTTCGACAACCTTCTGATGCCGCCGCTGGATTGAACAATCCCGTTCCCAGAGATGAACCAGATTTCCGTGCTTGTCTCCCAAGAGTTGTACTTCGATGTGGCTGGCCTGCGAGATGTAACGCTCCAGGAACAGATCGGGACTGCCGAATGCGGTGAGCGACTCGCGCTGCGCCTGGGAAAAAGCCAGGTCGAAATCGGCAGGCGACAGCACCACGCGCATCCCGCGTCCACCGCCCCCTTTTGCTGCCTTGAGAATCACCGGGTAGCCAAGCCGCTCGGCTAACTCCCGCCCTTGCGTCAAGTCCTGGATCGACCCGCTCCCACCGAGCACCGGCACTCCCACGCGCTCCGCGATCGCCCGCGCCGCCGTCTTGTCGCCGAGCTGCTCCAGCGCTGCGACCTGGGGACCGACAAACACGATTCCAGCTCGCTCGCAGGCACGAGCCAATTCGGGATTCTCCGACATGAAGCCGTAGCCTGGATGAATCGCGTCAACGCCCTGCTCGGCCGCCAGTTCGACAATCCCCTCGACGTTGAGATAGGCGCGAATCGGCTCACCCGGATTCCCTACCAGATAGGCTTCGTCCGCCTTAAAACGATGCAGCGCATAGCGATCCTCGTGCGTGTAAATCGCGACGGTACGGATGCCCAATTCATGAGCGCTGCGACAGACGCGAATCGCGATTTCGCTGCGATTTGCGACCAGCAATTTACGAATGATCTTCATGGCCCAAGCGTAGCAATTCGCTGGTGTCGTGGGAAGCTGCCGGGGGCTGCCATGCCCCCGGCCCGACCCCCACCGATCACGACGTCAGATCGATCGAACTCGCCATGCTCTCCGCCAGATCGCCCAGCCAGCGGAACTTCCGTTCCAGATCCTGGCACTTGCTCGCCAAGGCCGGCCGTAAGCCCGACAATACTCCAAGCTCGTCGCAACATTGCTGCACCAGCGAGCGTCCGAGCCAGCCTTCCTTGTCGCGCAGCGCCATCCGCAGGCCGTCGAAACGCGTCAGCAGGCATCGGATCGTCTCGGCGGCCCCGCGGTCGCCACGCAGGTCCTCGGCCAATTCCGCCAGATGGCCGCCGATCCCGAATAGAACCACCGTCAACCGCTGCTGACCACTCATCGTTGCCACCAGCTCCTCGTTCATGAAACTGCCTTTCCAGACCTCCGAGATCCGCGATGACCTGGGAGTCGTGCCGGCGATCGCCAGTACCTCCGTGCTGTCCGAATCGTCCGGCTCGTCGCCGTACTGAACATGCCATTCCGCCCGCGACGCGCAGAACGAGAAAGCGAAGTCCGAGTCCATATGGCTGCCGTCAAGGAACCAGAATGCGGGCCCTGTCGCCTGATCCGCCATCATCCGGCACAAAGGACAATCCGGGTCGATACACGACTCCTGTTCACCGGCAGCCACCGGCAGCCGCTGCCGCTCATGCTCCACAATCTCCAACGGCGTGCGCCCACCGAATTCCTCCTGCGGTTGCGCCATCCATCGCAGTCGCAATTCCTCGTAGAGGCGCAACTGCGCCGGTGCCGTGGCATCGACCCCCTGCGATCGATCGTCGATCATCCGGTCCAGAACGACGCGGATCATGTCGTAGTACACGATCGCTTCATGTCGCCCCCACGCGCCGCAGCGATAAGCGGCGGAAGACTTGGAAACTCCCACGGGACATCGGCCCAGACGCGACCATTGTCGCGAACGTGCCTCCAAGTCCCTATCGATGCGCTCCAGATCCCACAATATCACCTCCCGCGGAGTCCGCCCCCCCAAATCCTCGCGCGGCGTCATCAGCCACATTTCGTGCAGTCGCGTGATCCGCTCGCGATCCTCCCAGTTTCCCTCGTTCAGGTTCCGCAAAAGAAACGCCACGACCTCGCCGTAAAGCACCGCTCGGTAATCCTCAGCCGTTCCCTCCGCGCGCTGCTCGCGGCGCGACTGCGTCCGTTCCTGCCAGCCGTTCAGGGAACCGGCAATCTCCCAATCCCGGGCCAGTTCGTAGTCGATCGTTACCCGACGATCGACTTCGGCGCCCCGCACGTTCTCCATCACCCGGTCGAACCGCTCCGGACAAACCAACCGCGCGTCCACCGCGATGTACCGGGCCGCAAGATCCACCAGAACCTTTTCGCCAGGCCCATCCCAATTCATTCCCGGCTGCAACTCGACCCCCCATCCCCAGGCATTCGGCTCGTCCTCCGGATCACGAAACCGCATGATCGACTGCTCAAGCTCGTCGATCGTCTCCGGATCCGCCGCCAGCGCGCCAAGGATCACCTGCCAGTCGTTTGCCTCCACCGATAGATGGGCCGACCGCATCCGATCCCGCAAATTCACCAATATCCTTCCCATGCTGTTCCCTCCCTCGCCTGCACGGATGGCAGGTCAACAATGACAAAGAATCCAACTCGAACCTTGGCGTGAGGAAGGTGCAGGTTGAACAACTTCGCGATACGAACAGGAGCAGGCGAGCAGGAGCAGGCGAACAGGGCCGCGGACGGCCCCAACTTTCCGGAAATCTGAGTTGACTACTATGGAGCAATAAGAACCACCATAGTATGTATATCCAGAAATTGCGGTCCACCGCAAGAGGGCGGGTAGCCAATTCACGGCCCGGGTCGTTGACCATTCGAGAAATGGTTCCCAGGGAATCGTGATGATTCACCAGGCAATCGCGATCCGCCGGTGCTTGTTCAGGAGTGTTGCAAAACGGTTGCGCGCGTTGGTGCTTGGCGGCGCGAACGTCGGGCGTTGCTATTCCCCGCCTGCCCCGCGCCGCCGGTCGTCGTGACCCTCGGCGGCCTGTTCCTCCTCTGGATCGTCTTCCGATCGCATGATCGGCAGGGCATGTTGTTCCCCCAGCCATCGTCCGAGATCGATCGTCTGACAGCGCGGGCTACAGAACGGCATCTGCCAGTCCGGAGGAGGCGCGAACCGTTTCCCGCACGTGGGGCAATGCCGAAGTGACATGGTTCAGGAACTGGGCTTGGCGTCGCCCGCCGACGATTTCGCACTGGGTTTCGCATCGCCGCCGGAGGACGGTTTAGCGTCGCTGTTGCCGGCCGCGGTGCCCCCTGATTCGGATTTCGATTCGGCGGCCGCCTTCTGCTTATACGATTCACTGCGGTAGTCGGTCTGGTAGAAGCCCGAACCTTTGAACAGAATGCCCGCTCCCGTGCCGATCAGCCGTCGCAGTTTTTTCTTCTTGCAATTCGGGCACGCCTTGAGCGGCTCGGCGCTGATCGACTGAAACAGTTCCAGTTCGTGACCGCAAGCATCGCAGACATAATCGTAGGTTGGCATCGAATCGGTACTCCGCGGATAGATCAGCCGGTGGAACTGGTGGGCGTGGATGGCAGGGGCGCGTCGGTCGCCTCGACGGCGGGTCCTGTCGAAACCATGACTTGCGCGGGCCGAACGACGCGATCATACAAGCGGTAACCAGAGCGGGCTTCACGCGTCACCGTGCCCGTCGGAAACTCACGGCTCGGTTCTTGCGCGATCGCCTCGTGCAGATTCGGATCAAACAAGGTTCCGACGGTCGGGATGGCGACGCAATGGTGCTGCTCGAGATAGGCATTCAGCTGCACAGCAACCATCTTGACACCGGCCAGGAGGGAATCAGAATGAGCCGACTGCTCGGCTACCGTGATGGCGCGCTGGAGATTGTCGGCGACATTCAACACATCCCTGACCAACACCAGTGCCGCGTAGCGCCGTTCGTCTTCCATTTCCCGGCGAGACCGTTTGCGGAAGTTCTCCAGTTCAGCCTGAGCGCGTAAAGCGCGGTCATTGGCTTCCGCCACTTGTTGCTGCAATTGCCTCACGGCCACATCGGCCGCGAGTTCGACATTTCCATCCGCCGCGGGCTCCGGCTGCCAGCCTGGCACTTCTTCACGCATGTCTTCACTCATGGATTGGCATTCTCCTGGCTCTCGGCGGCATCGGAATGGGAAACGAAATAGTCGCGGATTTTTTCAAGGAAACTCTTGCGATCCGCGGAGACATGAACATGTTCCAGCTCCGCCAGTTCACGGAGCAATTCGCGTTGGCGCGCGTCAATTTTTTTGGGGACTTCGATATAGGTATGAACGCGCATGCTGCCGACCCGTCCCCGGCCATGCGGATCGGGCAAGCCTCGCCCAGGAATCTCAAAGACCTGTCCCGAGGGCGTTCCCAGAGGAATTTCCAGGGATGCCTTGCCGCTCAACGTCGGGACGTCCAGCGTTGCGCCCAGCGCGGCCTGGGTGTAAGTGATCGGAAATTGCACGATCAGGTCCTGCCCGTCCCGGAGAAACAGCCGGTGCTTGCGCACGGAAATAAACAGATAACAGTCGCCGGCCGGGCCGCCGTCGGGACTAGGTTCGCCCTCGCCGGTGATCCGTACAGGCGTTCCGTCATCCACACCGCCCGGGATCCGCACATCGCGGCGGACTTTCGCGCCAACATAACCGCGGCCACGGCAAGCGTCGCAGGGATCGGTGACGATCGTGCCGCCACCTCCGCACGCCGGACAGGTCGTCTGCACCCGGAGAATTCCCGCCGACTGCACAACTTGCCCACGTCCGCCGCACCGCCGGCAGGTGTCGCGTGAAGCGCCGGCCTTGTTGCCCGTTCCGGAACATTTTCCGCAGACGACGCTGCGGGAAAACTCAATTGTTTTGGTGACGCCGGCAGCCGCTTCCTCGAGGTCGATCGCGACGTCAACGCGAATGTCGGCACCTCGACGAGCCCTGCGCTGGCGCTGGCCGCGCCCGCCAAAAATGTCGCCGAACATTCCGCCGCCGAACAAATCCCCAAAGGCGTCCATGATGTCATGGACATCGGTGAAGTGCGGCGCCTGATCCTCGACTCCCTGGTGCCCGAATTGATCGTAACGCGCCCGTTTCTCGGGTTCGTTCAGGATCTCGTAAGCCTCGGCCGCCTCCTTGAATTTTTCGACGGCGCCTTCGTCACCCGGATTGCTGTCCGGATGGTACTTGATGGCCAGCTTGCGGTAGGCAGCGGCGATATCCTTGGCCGAGGCATCTTTTGCCACGCCGAGCACTTCGTAGTAATCGCGTTTTTTCGCCATTGTGGACATACCGAAAAACGGCCACTCCGGGCGAAGTGGCCGTTCCATGAAAGTTCACATTGCGAGATCCTGGACCGATGCTCTATCGCACCGAGCCCTCCACCTTCTGCCTCTTCTTATCGTCCTTGTCGAAGTTGGTCACAAGAGCTTCCGTCGTCAAAAGCAGCGCTGCAATGCTGGCGGCATTGCTTAATGCCGTCCGCACCACCTTTACCGGGTCAATGATCCCGGCCTTGAACATGTCGACGTACTGGTTGGTGTTCGCGTCGTAGCCGGTGTTGACCGACTTGTCCTGGATCTCATCGGCAACCACAGAACCGTCACGACCGCCATTGTCCACAATCTGACGCAACGGAGCACTCAAAGCGTTCAGCACGATCTCCGCGCCGATCCGCTCGTCTCCCTTGGCCGAATCGCGAGCCTTCTGCACCGCCTCGGCGCAACGCAGCAATGCCACGCCGCCGCCGGGCAGAATCCCTTCCTCGACCGCCGCCCGCGTGGCATGCAATGCATCCTCGACCCGCGCCTTCTTCTGCTTCATGTCGGTTTCCGTTTCGGCACCCACGGAAATCACCGCCACGCCGCCCGCCAGTTTGGCCAGACGCTCCTGGAACTTTTCTTTGTCGTATTCGCTTTCCGTCTGGCCGATCTGATTCTTGATCTGCTGGACGCGCTTGTCGATTTCCGTCCGGGAACCCGCGCCTTCGACGATGGTAGTGTTGTTCTTGTCGACCGTAATCTTCTTGGCCCGACCAAGATGCTCGACGCCCAGATTCTCCAACTGGATTCCCAGATCCTCGCTGATCATCGTTCCGCCGGTCAGCACCGCGATGTCGCTCAGCATCGCCTTGCGGCGGTCGCCAAAACCGGGGGCCTTCACGGCGCAGACGTTCAAAACACCACGCAGCTTGTTGACCACCAACAACGTCAATGCCTCGGCATCGACATCCTCGGCGATAATCAACAGCGGCCGGCCGGTCTGACTGACGCGTTCCAGAATCGGCACGATATCGCGCAGATTCGAGATCTTCTTCTCGAAGATCAGAATGTAGGCGTCCTCCAGCAGGCAGTTCATTTCGGCCGGATGATTGATGAAATAGGGGGAAACAAACCCCTTGTCGAACTGCATCCCGTCGACGTACTCGACGCGCGTCTCCGTGGTTTTGCCTTCCTCGACCGTAATCACGCCGTCCTTGCCAACCCGCTCCAGCGCGTCCGCCAGCAACTTGCCAATCGTCGGATCGTTGTTGGCGCTGATCGCACCGACATTCGCAACCTCGTCCTTGCTGGTCACGGGCCGAGCCATCGAAATCAACTTCGCTTCGGCGGCATGCACCGCCTTCTCAATCCCGCGGCGAATCGCCATCGGACTGCTGCCGGCAACAATGTTGCGGATTCCCTCGCGGAAGATCGCCCGCGCCAGGACCGTCGCCGTGGTCGTGCCGTCACCGGCGAGATCGGAAGTCTTCTGGGCGACTTCCACCACCAGCTTGGCCCCCATGTTCTCGAAACGGTCCTCCAATTCAATCTCCTTGGCAACCGTCACCCCGTCCTTGGTGACCGTCGGGCCACCAAAAGACTTATCAATTATCACGTTGCGACCAGTCGGCCCCATCGTAATCGCGACCGCACTGGCAAGTTTGTCGACGCCCTGCAGCATCCGCGCACGGGCCTGATCATCGAAAAGTAGTTGCTTAGCCACGCTCTGGATTCCCTTATTTAATAGACCCGCAAACGCTCGCCGCGCTTACTTGACAACCTTGGCCAGAATATCCGATTCACGCAGGATCTTGACATCATCATTGTCAACCTTGATGTCCGTTCCGCCATACTTGCCGTAAATCACCTGATCGCCGACCTGGACCGATAACTCGCCGCGCCTGCCGTTCTCCAGCAAGCGGCCAGGCCCAATCGCGATCACCGTTCCACGCTGCGGACGCTCCTTCGCCGAGTCCGGCAAAACGATCCCGCCCGCCGTTCGCTCTTCCGCCTCAATCGGCTCCACCACGACCCGGTCGTCCAGAGGTCGAATCTTTACTTTGGCCATTCGCTATTCCTTTCCCGTATTTGTTGGTTGAAATTTGCAGTCTTGTTTTTACGGTGCCACAGCGCTTACATCATGCCTTCCATGCCACCCATGCCGCCCATGCCACCCATGCCGCCCATCCCACCCATGCCGCCCATGCCACCGCCCATTCCGTGGTCATGATGATCGTGTCCGCCGCCCTCCTCCGACTCTTCCTTGGGAATCTCGGTGATCAAAGAGGACGTTGTCAGCAACAACGACGCGACACTGGAAGCATTCTGCAGCGCGGTGCGTACGACCTTCGCCGGGTCGATGATTCCCGCCTTCACCAGATCGCAGTATTCGTCCTGATCGGCATCCCAGCCTTCGTTCTTGGCCCGCTGCTGCCGCACGCGGTTGACGACCACCGCTCCGTCCTTGCCGGCATTTCGAGCGATCGCCCGCAATGGTTGATCGAGGACATTCCGAACGATTGTGGCTCCGAGTTTCTCATCGCCCGTCAGGTCGAGTTTCTCCAGGACCTTTTCCGCCCGCAAGAGCGCGACGCCGCCGCCCGGAACGATCCCCTCTTCGAGCGCCGCCTGCGTGGCGTTCTTGGCATCTTCGATCAGCCATTTGCGCTCCTTCATCTCGGTTTCGGTCGCCGCTCCGCAACGGATCTGCGCCACTCCGCCCGCCAGCTTCGCCAGCCGCTCCTGCAACTTTTCGCGATCGTATTCGCTGTCCGTTCGCCCGATTTCCTCGCGGATCTGGCGAGCACGACCTTCAATATCCTCTTTCGATCCAGTGCCACTGATGATCGTGGTGTGCTCGGAAGTGATCCGGATCTTCTTGGCCTTGCCCAGATCGGAGAGTTTCACGCTTTCCAGATCGATGCCCAGATCCTTGAAGATCGGCTGCGCCTTGGTCAAGACGGCCAGATCACCCATGATCGCCTTGCGACGGTCACCGTATCCAGGCGCCTTGACGGCACAAACCTGCAGGATGCCCCGCATCTTGTTGACGACCAGCGTCGCCAGGGCTTCGCCTTCGACGTCTTCGGCAATGATCAGCAGCGGCTTGTTCGCTTTGCTGATCGCTTCCAACAGGGGAATCAGTTTCTTGTTCGAAGAGATCTTTTCTTCGTGCAGCAGGATAAGGCAGTTTTCCAGCTCCACGATCACTTCGTCGGGATTCGTGACGAAGTGCGGCGAGAGGAACCCGCGATCGAACTGCATCCCTTCCACGATCTCCACTTCGGTTTCACGGCCGCGCCCTTCTTCGACCGTAATCACACCATCCTTGCCGACTTTCATGAACGCGTCGGCCAGAACCGTCCCGATCGTCTCGTCGTTGTTGCCGGCGATCGCGGCGACCTGTTGGATTTCCTTGCGATCCTTTTCGTTGATCTTCTCGGCCATCTTGCCGATCGCTTCGGAAACCGCCTCGGTCCCCTTGGCGATGCCGCGCGCCAAAGCCATCGGATCCGCGCCGGCCGCGATCATCTTCAGACCTTCGCGAAAGATCGCCTCGGCCAGTACAGTGGCCGTTGTCGTGCCATCCCCGGCAACGTCATTGGTCTTGCTGGCGGCCTCTTTGACGAGCTGCGCGCCGAGATTCTCGTACGGGTCATCCAGTTCAATGTCCTCAGCGACCGTCACGCCGTCCTTCGTGACTTTGGGAGAACCCCACCCCTTGTCGAGCACCGCATTGCGTCCTCGGGGTCCCAGGGTACTACGCACCGCCCGGGCAAGTTTCGATACACCCGCGAGTAGCGGTTGCCTGGCCTCATCGTCAAATACCATTTGTTTCGCCACGAGAGGATTCCTCCTATTTGCTGTCAGTCGACCGGTGATTCATGATTCCGCTCCCGCAATAAATTGGCAGTCAATTTCGGGAGACCGGGTTTTAATGCAAGCACTGTGCCAAGAGCGAAATTACGCACCCAAGTCCATAAAGAATAGCTGGTTATGTCGAAATATCACTGCGAGCAATACCCGGATTTTGGCCGCAGGTTGTCAAAGTGGCAGTTTCCCCTAGAATCGGGGCGACATGGCCACGGCTGGGCAGAACAACGCGATTCCCGGTCTGGCGAGAATTCAGGATCTACCGCGGACGCTTGCGGCCCGGCCAGAATTTGCCGCCGCAGTTACCGCGCTCGCCAGCAGACAACCGGCGTCTTTCGACGGCGCGTGGGGGTCATCCTGCGCGCTGCTCGCTGCGGCATTGGCCCGTTCGCTCTCCGGACCGTTGATCATCATCGGCGCCCATCCCAGTCAGATCGACGATCTGGAATCGGATCTGGGACTGTTCAGCTCCCAGCCCTGCCGGGTCTTTCCGGCACTGGAGTCCCTGCAACCGCAGGGGCTGATTCGCGAAGAAGCGCTGGGGACCCGCATTCGCGTGCTGAAGCATCTGTTGAACCCGCCGCTGGACTCCGCGCAACCCCCAATCGTGCTGACGAGCATCCCGAGTCTGATGCAGCCGGTCCCCGCCCCCGCCACGATTGCGGCCAGCACGCGCACGTTTCGCGTTGGCGATAATGTGCCGCTGGAGGCCGTGCGCTTCTGGCTTGTCGAAAATCACTTCCACGCGACAACCGCCGTCGAACTCCCCGGGGAATTCAGCGTGCGAGGTGGAATTCTCGATGTCTTCGCTCCGGACTGGGACGTTCCGGTGCGGATCGAGTTTTTCGACGACCAGCTGGAGTCGATTCGCCGGTTCGACGGCGCGACGCAGCGCAGCCTGGCCGCACTCGACGCGATCGAATTGACCGTCGTCCGCTCCTGGAACGACAACACCGATTATCTCACGTCGTTCCTTCCGGCCAACGCAACCATCGTGTTGTGGGAACCGGACCAGATCGTCGCCGCCGCCTCGCAATATCTCGAAAGAATGCAGTCGACCGGACCGTTGCACGCTGTGTCCGAGGTCCTCAAAAGACTGAAGCCGTTCGGCATCGCATCGGCACAGTCCGCGCCGGGCAGTCCGGAAACGGTGCACGACGCGCTGCCATTTGAATCGGTCGAACGTTTTCAAGGAGAACTGGCCCGTATCAAGGAGGAGTTGGAGCGGGCGGCGCGCGACGATCATGTCGTCATCGTCGCCGCCACGGAAGCGGAACTGCATCGGTTGCGGGAACTGTTGTCCGATTCGAGCCTGGCGGCGTCGGGGCGGCTGCTTTACGCGCAGGGCCTGCTGCGCAACGGATTCCGCTGCCCGACGGAGAACCTGGTGCTCTTGACCAGCCAGGAGATCTTCCATCGCGCCGAAGTCCGGCGAACCGCCAAACGGCATCTCAGCAAAGCCATCGACAGTTTTCTCGATCTGCAGCCCGGTGACCTGGTCGTCCATCTGAGCCACGGAGTCGGCCGTTATCGCGGACTGAAGCTGCTGGAAAAGAAGGACTACGCGTTGGAGCACCTGGAGATCGAGTTCGACGGCGGCACCAAGGTCTTCGTCCCGGCGGCAAAAATCGGGCTGGTCCAGAAATATGTGGGAGGCAGCAAGAGTCGCCCCCGACTGGCGAAAATCGGTGGTCAGGCCTGGACGCGACAGAAACATGCCGCCGAATCGGCCGTCCTGGATATGGCCGCGGAGCTGCTCGACATGCAGGCAGCCCGTGCCTCGCGGCCAGGAATCTGCTTCTCACCCGACAGCGTGTGGCAGCGCGAATTTGACGCTTCGTTTCCGTACCCAGAGACCCCCGACCAGCTCACCGCAATCAAGGCGATCAAAGACGATATGCAGAGCCCCCGACCGATGGACCGTCTGCTGTGCGGCGACGTAGGCTTTGGCAAAACCGAGGTCTGCATGCGGGCCGCATTCAAGGCGGTCGACAACGGCTATCAGGTTGCCGTGCTCGTTCCCACCACGATCCTCGCCGAACAGCATTACAAGACCTTTCGGGATCGCATGGCGGAGTTTCCCTTTGATATCGCCCGGCTCAGCCGCTTCTGCACGCCGCAAGAGGAGCGGGAAATACTGCGAAAACTTTCCAGCGGCCAGATCGATATCGTGATCGGCACCCATCGACTGGCCTCGGCCGATATCCAGTTCGCGAATCTGGGACTGGTCATCATCGACGAAGAGCAACGGTTCGGCGTCGAAGTCAAAGAGCGACTGAAGTCGTTGCGCTCGACCGTCGACGTGCTGACGATGACCGCCACCCCGATCCCGCGCACGCTGCATATGTCGCTCGTCGGAGTCCGCGATATCGCCAACCTGGAAACCGCGCCCGAAGAACGCGTCGCCGTCGACACCAAAGTGACCCGTTTCCAGGAAGAGATCGTTCGCCAGGCCATCCTGCGCGAACTGGCGCGGGAAGGCCAGGTCTACTTCGTGCACAATCGCGTCAACGACATCGATCTGCTCGCAAACCGCCTGCGCAACCTCGTCCCAGAAGCCGAAATTCGCGTCGGCCACGGCCAGATGCACGAAGAGCAACTCGAAAAAGTCATGGTCGATTTCATCGAACACCGCTTCGACCTGCTGCTCGCCACCACCATCGTGGAAAGCGGCCTGGACATTCCGAATGCCAACACGATCTTTATCGATGAAGCCGATCGGTATGGACTCGCCGACCTGCACCAGCTTCGCGGTCGTGTGGGACGCTACAAACATCGAGCGTACTGCTACCTGCTGCTCGAGCGCGGAAAATCGATTACTCCCAACGCTTCGCGGCGACTGCGAGCCATCGAGGAATTCAGCGACATGGGGGCCGGTTTCGCCCTGTCGATGCGCGACCTGGAAATCCGCGGTGCCGGAAACCTGCTCGGTGCCCAGCAAAGCGGTCATATCGCCGCTGTCGGATACGAACTGTATTGCCAATTGCTGGAGAATGCCGTCCGTTCGCTGAAAAAACTCCCGCCCCGATTGGTGCTCGATGTCGATATCGACCTGCCAGGCCGCGCCTTCCTGCCCGATGCCTACGTTTTCGACCTGCGCACCAAAATCGACGTCTACCGACGAATTGCCCGCATCGCCAGCGACGAGGAACTGCAACAGATTGCCGACGAATTGCGCGACCGGTTCGGGGCCCTGCCTCCCCCCGTACAACGCATGCTGCAGATCGCCGCGCTGCGGATCGATGCCGCAATCTGGCAGATTGCTTCCATCCGACTGGAAAACGAATACCTGGTTTTCGATTACTCCAATGCATCCAGAATTCACCAGCTTGCGCAACTTACCAAAGGACGATTGCGCGTCGTCGATGGCGACTCCGCCTATCTCACGGTTCCCGCCGCCTCGCGAAATCCCGAATCGATCCTGAACCTGGTGAAATCGGTGTTGCGGTCCACGAACGCAGCTCGCTAGAATCCCGCCGCTTTTTCGCTCGACGAAATCGGTTTTCCGGCATTGTCATTAATCGCAAGAGGATCTTGGGTGAGCTTTTCCTGTCGGATTGCGCTCGGAATCGCGGTTGTATACATGGTCGGTGGAGGTTGTGCCCTTCGCTGGCCATGGCAGAGTCCGCAATTCGCCCAGGCGGTGTCGCCGCGGGCCGCCGCTCCCGCCGCCGCTCCCGCCGCCGCGCGGGAAAACGCCTTGGCCGACCCGCAGCGATCGTCGACCCCATTCGAAGACTCGAACGATCTTGCCCCACAAACGGCTGCGTCCAGCGCGCAGCCGCGACCCCAACAGGTGAGCTACCAGGCGCATCGCGAACCGGCCATCCCGACGGCCATCGCCACGATTCTCGATTCCGACGGCACCCCGATCGACAACGCCCGAATTGTGGCCGTGGTTGGTAACCAGTCGATTCAGGCGGGAGAAATCCTGGCGATCGTCAATCAGATGATCGCCGTGATGCTGGAAGGAAGAAGCGAATCCGAGCTGGCGGAAGCGGAGCGCGAGAGTTACGCCGCCATGCGGGAACGGTTGTTTCGCACGCAACTGCAGTCGGAGATTCAGATCAAACTGATCTACCTCGACTTCGTCCGCACGATCCCGGAGAAGAACAAGGTTCCCGAGATCTTGAAGAACGTCAACGTCAAGTTCGAGCAGGAGCTGAACGAATGGCGCGAGAAAGTCGCGAAAACGCCCAAGGATGAAATCGGGCGAAGAATGCAGGAAAACGCCACGTTGACCCGTCTTTCGCTGCTGATGGCGCATGCGAATGCGGAGTCGCTTGGCGAACTGGAAGGAATCCTTCGCAGGCTCGGGTCGAGCCTGGAGCGGGAACTGCGATCGTACGCCGAATTCAAGATCGCGCACGAGATGCGCCGGCGCAACGCCAAGACGAACACCGAAATCACGCACGAACAGATGCTGGATCACTATCGTGAACATCGGGAGGAGTACGCGATCACCGCCAAGGCCCGCTGGGAGCAGTTGTCCATTCACTTCAGTCGTTGCGAGAGTCGGGAAGAGGCGCTGCAGCGGATCGCCGAACTCGGCAACGCCGTGTACCTGGGCGGAGCCGCGCTCTCCAATGTGGCCCGCAAGGACTCCCACGATTCCTTTGCCGACAAAGGGGGATATCACGATTGGACATCCCAGGGCAGCCTGGCGTCGAAACAACTCGACCAGGCGATTTTTTCCCTTTCACCGAACCGCTTGAGCGAGATTATCGAGGATGAACGAGGTTTTCACATCATACGCGTTCTCGAAACGACCAAGTCCGGCCACGAGTCGTTCGAGAGCGTACAGGATTCGTTGCGCGAGAAAATCAAGAACGAGCGTTTGATCAAAGAACTGACGAAATACGTCGAGCGGCTGCAGAAGACAACGTACATCTGGACAATCTTTGACGGCGAGTCGGGAATCCCGACCGAAAACCCGTAGCTCGGTTGCGGTAATCCGGAGCCCACCCTGCTGTGGCGCGATGGCGGTCAGGTCGATTCGTCCGCCGCCATCGGCGGACGCTCTGAAAACTGCAGAACTCCCTCCGCCTCTTGCGCCGCGGCGAGCAACGGTAAATCGTGGTTCCGTGCGCCAACGAGCTGCAACCCGCAAGGCAAACCTTCGTCGGCAAGCCCGATCGGTAACGTCACGCTCGGGAGCCCGGTGTAGCTCCAAGGCGCGTTCAGCAGTGGGTTGCCGGTGCTCGACCTGTCGGGCGCTGTCGTCACCGTCGACGGCAACAGCAGCATCGACTCGGAGGGAAACCAGGCATCGATTTCGGCCTGGAATCGACTCTGATGCAGCAGGGCTTCCTCGTAGTCCGATGCCGACAGGTTCAATCCGCGTTCGATCAACTCGGAAACGCGCGGCCCATACGCCTTGGGGTTCTCGGTGAACGACGCTCGATGCAACTTCGCCATGTCGCCCGCCATGATCCGCAAGTGCATCTCCGCGACCTGATCCATTGCCGCGGGCAGAGCGATTTCTTCGAGCGTGACGCCGCGCGCGGCGAGTTTCTCGATCGCCGATTCCCACGCCGTTCGCGTCTCGCGACTTGCCAGGGCGCCAAAGTACCCGCGAATCGTCGCGCCTCGCCATGACCGGGAAGGGGTTGGTGCCGCCGCCGGTCGGGCAATCACCGCGAATATCTCCGCCAGATCGGCCACGGAGCGCCCCATCGGCCCGACGTGGTCAAGCCGTTCGCTGACCGGGACAACGCCGGTGATATCCACGCGGCCGTGTGTCGGCTTCAGGCCGGCGATGCCGCAAAACGATGCCGGCCGGACGATCGATCCGCCGGTCTGTGTCCCGATCGCTGCGACACACATTCCTAAGGCAACGGCCGCGGCGCTGCCGCTGCTCGACCCGCCGGGACTTCGTGACAAATTCCAGGGATTGCTTGTTACGGGGGGATCGAAACAGGCGAATTCCGTCGTCACCGTCTTTCCCAGGATAATCGCTCCGGCCTGCCGTAGCCGAGTGACAATCGGAGCATCGTCGGTCGCACGATGGGAATCGCGCAGCGGCGAGCCGGCGCGCGTGCAGATCCCTCGCAGGTCGATAATGTCCTTGATTCCCAAGGGGATTCCCGCCAAAGGACCTTGCGGTTCGCCTCGCTGGAATCGGCGCCCCGCCTCGTCCGCCGCGCTGCGCGCTCCCTCCCGGTCCAGCGATACCCAGGCCCTTACCGATTCCTCCCATCGGTCAATTCGCGTCAGGCAGGTCTCGATCAGATCGCGAGGCGTCACTTGCCCCGATTGAAATCCCGTTCGTAATTCGGCAATCGAAGGAAGCATGGTGGTCGTCCGTCGCCAGTTGATGCTCGACTCGAGTTACTTTTCAGTGTTTGTTGACAACCGCTTCGCCGCGGCCTGATCCAGGAACCACTCGTAATCCCCGTCGATTGGACGGACTCCGCAAATCGGCAGCATGTGAGGATCCTCCGAGCGCTGCAGTGCCCGCGCCACCACTTCGCTTTTGGACTCGCCGGCAACCAGCACGATCACTGCGCCTGCGGCGTTCACGACCGGTAACGTGACCGTGATACGATCGACGGGCGGCGGCAAGACCCCTGGCGCAGCCGCCGCCACATACTGCCGGACCGCATCCAGGGTCGGGGCGCCTGGAAACAACGAGGCGACATGCCCGTCGCTGCCGATGCCCAGCAGTATCAGGTCGAAGGCCGGCGGTCCGCCAGCGACGACGGGCGGAACCGTCGCAAGCATCGACTGCTCATACTGCGCGGCCGCTTGTTCCGGCGGCAACGTCACCGGAACCGCGTGCACGCGCGATTCTGGAATGGCGACGTGCCGCAGCAACGTACGCTGAGCCATCGCAAAATTGCTGCGCGGGTCATCGAGTGCAACCAGACGTTCGTCGCCGAAGAAAACCTCGACGCGACGCCAGTCGAGCACGTCGCGATAGCGTTCCACCAGCATCCGGTAGAGCAGTTCCGGAGTCGAGCCACCCGCCAGAGCCAGCACAAATCTGGAGCGGGCTGCGATTGCCCGCTGCGCGATTTCCACAACGCGCGACGCCGCCCGCTTCGCCAGTTCCTCGGCGTCCGCGGCAAAAAACAATCGCGGCGCATCGATTCGTTTCGTCGATTCCATCGGCAATCGCAGGCCGCGGGACTTGAGCCCGCTTGAGTGCCAACCCCAAGTCCTAGCTATTACAAAGCACAAGTATGCACCGGTTCAGGATCATTGACCACTGCCCAAGCTGGACGGAATCGGGTTTGCCAGCAACTGGGACCCCGCGACCCAACCGGTGCTGAATGCCGCTTGAAAATTGTATCCGCCGATCGGTCCGTCCAGGTCGAGGATCTCGCCCGCGAAGTACAGCCCAGGCTGCAGCCGGCTTTGCAACGTATTCGGGTCGACCTCGTCCAGGGCAACCCCACCGGCCGTCACTTCCGCTTTAGGATAGCCCAACGTTTCCGTGATCTCGATCGGAAGGCACTTCAGCAACTGACCGAGCCGCTGCAATTCGGATCGCGAAACTTCCGCGCCTCGCCGATTCGGATCGAAGCTGCCCAACGCCAGGATCGTGTCGGCCATCCGTTGCACTGTCACCCCGCCAAGAATATTTGCCAGCTGTTTCTTGCCCGCCGCGCGGCAGGCATCCCGCAGCCGTTCCACCAGGCTTTCCAGGCTCGTCCGTGGAAACAGGTCACACTCGACGGTCACACGCGCATCGGGCGCGGCATACGACACGTAACGGCTCACATTCATCGGCGCCGGTCCCGAAATTCCGAAGTGGGTGAAGACCATACCGGCCGACGCCGTCGCCGGCTCGCCCGCGGTGGCAGCAACCGATTCGCTGCGGTCAATTCGCAGCCGCAGCCGCACTTCTTCCAGAGTGACGCCCTGCAATCCCGCGATCCAGGGACTGGGCGACCGAAGAGGCGCCAGCGCCGGCACGGTCGGGATAACTGTGTGGCCGAATTGCCGAGCCCAGGCATATCCGTCCCCGGTCGTACCGCAGCCGGGATACGAGAGGCCTCCGGTCGTCACGACCAGAGAACGCGTGGTAAGTACTCGCGTCGGCGTCCGCAACTGAAACCCACCGCGATACAACTCCACTTGCTGCAGCGGCTCTCCGGTCTCCATGACTGCAGAAGCGCGATGCAAGCGACGCAACAAGGCCTGCTGCACGTCGACGGCCGTATCGCTGCAAGGAAAGACCTTGCCGGTCCGCTCGACCTTGGTCGGAACGCCCTCTTCATGGAAAAGCTGTATCAGCTGCCGCGGGCCCAGTCGAGCCAGCGACGAGCGCAGAAACTTTCCCTGGGGACCGAACGCCGCCGCAATGCCCCGAGCGTCAGCGTCGTGGGTGAGGTTACAACGCGTGCCGCCGGACATGAGGATTTTCACGCCCGGCTTTCGGTTTTTCTCGAGCAGCAGCGTCCGCAATCCCCGCGCAGCGGCTCGCTCGGCGGCGATCAGGCCGGCCGCACCCGCTCCAACAACGACACAATCCCACTCCACCGACATGCCGTTCGATTCTCCCCGGCCCGAACCGATTTGACAACCGGCGCGTCTTCCCCGGAAATGCAACTTAGATGCTACGATAGTCGATCGATGCAATCCTCCAGTTTTTCGCAAAGCGATTCCAATCGGGCCTTCGCCGTCGAAGTGGTCCGACGGTTGCAGTCCGCCGGCTATCTGGCGTACTGGGCGGGCGGGTGCGTCCGCGATCAGCTGCGGGGCACCGTTCCCAAAGATTACGACGTGGCGACCAACGCTACGCCGGAAACCGTTCGCGGCCTGTTCGGCCACGGACGGACGCTGGCGATCGGCGCCGCATTTGGCGTGATTTCCTTGCTCGGCCCACGCGGAATCCGGCAAGTGGAAGTCGCTACATTCCGCCACGACAACGAATATTCCGACGGCCGCCATCCCGACTCCGTACGGTTCAGCGACCCGCGCGAGGACGCGCAACGTCGTGATTTCACGATCAACGGATTGTTCTTCGATCCACTTACCGATCAAGTGCTGGACTTTGTCGGCGGACAGGCCGACCTGCAACAGGGCTTGATCCGTGCGATCGGGGATCCCTTCCGACGGTTTGACGAGGACAAACTCCGGATGTTGCGAGCCGTTCGATTCGCGGCAACGCTCGGCTTTCAAATTGAACCTCGCACGCTCGCGGCGATTCAGAAGCTCGCCGGCGAACTGGTGATTGTCAGCGCCGAGCGAATCGCCGGTGAAATGGAAAGGGTGCTGCTCGACGGCGCGCGCCGCCGCGGCGTGGAACTGCTGCGCGCGTCGAATCTGCTCGAGATCGTCATCCCGGAGCTCACCGTAATCGAGGAAGAAGATGCGGACAGGAACTGGGCCACCACGCTGGCAATCCTCGAACAGCTCGGCGACACCAGCTTCCCGGCCGCCATCGCCACACTCGTGCGAAACGCCGCGCCAATCGACCAGCGCCCAAGCGTCGGCGCTCAAGTCTGCCAACGTTGGCGCCTGTCCGCTGAAATCACGAAACGAACGGTCGCGTTGCTCAAGTACGAACCATCGATCCTCGAAGCCCGCCGACTGGCCTGGCCCCGACTGCAGCGACTGCTCGTCAAACCGTTCGCCACCGAACTGCTGGACTATACGGCAACGATCGCGCAGGTTCGTTTCTCCGGCGATCCTTCCGGTCCGGTGGGGGACGTCGAGTACTGTCGAGAGCGACTTGCCTGGCCGCAGCATCAACTCAACCCGCCGCCACTGATCAACGGCGACGACCTCGTTGCCTCGGGGCTGCAACCCGGTCCTCGTTTCCGGCAGATTCTCGAACAGATTCGAGACGCGCAGCTCGAGGGTCGAATCACCACCAGAGAGTCCGCACTTGCCATGGGAAAAATGCTGTCGTCAGCCCTCGGCGACGGTGAATGAACAACGTTCCGGATTTTTCCCGGCGCATTGACGGTCGTGGTTTCGTCTGTTCCATTGAACACCCCTTCGCCATCCCGTTCATTTCCTGCCGTCATCGGAGACGCGAACCTATGGACCGGCGCGCCGCTTCCCTGTTGGTATGTCCGATCGCCCCGCCATGCCGACTTCGTCGATTGCTCGCGATTGCGATCTCGCTACTCGCCGTTGTCTCGGCCCTGCCCGACCTGCGTTCGCGAGCGGAAGAACCTGCGCCAGGCCAGGTCTTTCTCGACTTCATTCGCGCGCAAGCGGCGGCGGTGCGCGAGCAGGACAGGGCGCCACAGTCCCGGGAAGAATGGGAGAAACGCCGCGACCAGATCCGCGCGGGATTGCAGCAAGCATGGGGTCCGTTTCCGAACCCTCCCTGCGACTTGAATGCCCGCAAGCTCGGCGAATTACAACGCGATGGATATCGGGTCGAGAAGTGGATCTTTCAAACCCGCACCGACGTCTGGATGACCGCCAACTGTTACGTGCCGGACACCCCAGGAAAGCATCCGGCGATTCTTGCCGTTCATGGCCACTGGAAAGGGGCCAAGCAGGATCCCGTGCCCCAGCAGCGCTGTATCGGACCGGCCAAACTCGGATATGTCGTGCTGGCCGTCGATGCTTTCGGTGCCGGAGAGCGGGGATTGGGTAAGGCACTGGGTGAATACCATGGGGAGATGGTCGCGGCGACGTTGTTTCCGGTTGGTCTGCCGCTGTCCGGACTCCAGGTGTACGAGAACATGCGGGCGGTCGATTTCCTGCAGGCGCGCAGCGACGTCGACGGCAGTCGGATCGGCATCACCGGCGCCAGCGGAGGCGGAAATCAGTCGATGTACGCCGGTGCCTGGGACGACCGGTTTGCTGGCGTCGTCCCGGTCTGCTCGGTCGGCACCTACGATTCCTATCTTGGTGCGGCCTGCTGCATGTGTGAGGTTGTGCCGGGGGTGTTGCGTTTCACCGAAGAATGGGGAATCCTCGGATTGACGGCGCCGCGCGGACTGATGGTCGTCAACGCCAGCAAAGATGCGTTTCAGTTCTCGATCGGCGAGGCGACCAAGTCGCTCGCCGTCACGCGAACAATCTACGATCTTTACCAGCGTCCGGACGCGTTACGGCACGCGACGTTTGAATGGCATCACGATTACAGCCAGGCGATGCGCGAAGCGATGTACGGTTGGATGAACCGCCACCTGCGCGAAGGCGGCAGTGACCAGCCGATTCCGGACCCGCTGATGAAGGTCGAGGATCCCGAGACGCTGCGATGTTACCCTGGCGATTCCCGGCCAGACGACTGGATGACGATTCCCAAGTTCGCTGCCAGGGAAGCGCGACAGATCCTCGGTTCGCGAAATTTTCCAGCGTCCGACGCCGAGCTAAACCGGCAGCGCGAGCAGCGTCGTTCCTCGCTGGCAAGACTGCTGGGCAATCCTCAAGTGACCACGCCTCTGCAGAGCGCCTCTCGCCCAGCGCCGAACGGAGCCTCTCGAGCCTGGGACTTCAACGTGGAGCCGGGAATTCGCCTGGCGGCCGTGGAGCGATCGGCGGCCGAACGCCACCACGGTGCCGAGGGCGATGCGACGGCCCGCGCCAGGACCGCAATTGTTATCGACTGCGACGGCGCCGAAAAAGCCCGGCAGCACCCGGTCGTGGAAAAACTCGCGATCGCCGGATGGTCGATTGTCACCTGCGACCTGCGCGCCACTGGCCCGTGGACCTGGAAAGCCGATGCGATCGGCCGAGCCCCCGATCACAACTCGGCCGAATGGTCGCTCTGGATCGGCCGACCGCTCGCCGGGCAATGGGCACTCGACATCCGCCGCCTGATCGACTCGCTGGTCGAGTCCGATGCCGGCGCCACGCGCGAGATCGCCGTCGTCGGCATCGGACCCGCCGGCGTTCCCGCACTCTGTGCTTCCGCACTCGATGCCCGGATCGGCCGCCTGATCACCATCGATTCGCTGGCCAGCTATGTGACCGATCAACCCTACCAGGGTCAGCGACTCGGAATCATGATTCCCCGAATTCTGCCCGAGGTTGGCGACATCGCGCATCTCGCCGCATTGTCGCAAGCGGGACGAATCGTGATCGCGGGCGGCGTCCGGGGCAACGGAAATCCGCTCACCGCGGAAGAACTGCGGTCCACGTATCAGCCCGCATCCGACGTCGCCGCGAGGACGGGCCAGAATCTGCAATTGACTTCCCGCGACCGCATCGACGATCACCTTGGAAAGTGACGCGAGTACCTCGTGCTCCCGTTCTTCCTGCCACGAAGGGCAACGCTGTGAAGTATTTTTTCAGTGAATTGGGTAACGTCTCGCGCAATTTACCCCGAAGGGGTTTTTCTACCGCGCAGCCGGAGGTTGCCGGTAGTCCGGCTACCTCCGGTGGACTGGGGCAAGATGCCCCAGACACGGGCAGAGGAAAGCTGGGGCAAGATGCGCGCCGGCGGTCGAGCGCAACGGGCAGTCGACACTCGTGGGCCTGCCGAGACCGCAACGGATGCGACGTTGCGTCGTGGTGGCTTCGCGGCTCGGCGCGGCCAGTAACCCGCGCATCATCGTGGTCGCTGATCCTGGATTTCGAACATCATTCCCCGGATTGAGTTTTCGGCGATCTGTATGCCGCGCGTATCGGGTCCCACACGAATCCCAATCCGTTGCTCTGCGGGCCGGTCGTCCCGAATGGTGTTCCGTACCACGCTGATCTCTTCTGTCTCGCCCTGGATATCCACCGCGATCCCCGACTGCTGGGCCCCGTTATTTTCCAGTGTATTCGCTTCCACCCGGTTGCGATGCGGAGCAAACGCTTTGCCCCGCTCGGGCCGGAACAAGATTCCGACATCGGTGCTGTTCCGCACGATGTTCTGGGCGATCCGATTGTCGGTATCGCGGTGGCCGACAGAAATCCCGCATTTGTTTCCTTCGAGCAAGTTCCCTTCGGCCAGGCCATACTTCACTCCCCAGCAGAAGAAAATGCCGATGTTATTGTCGCGCAGCCGATTATTGCGCATCACGGGTCGTTGTGAGCCGGACCCCGGGTGCAGTCCCAGTCCGGCGTGGCCATGGCTGTGGCAGTCCTCGACGACGACATCATGGCAGATCTGCCAACTGAACCCATCGCCGTTGTAGTTCCGGGCCGTCACCGATCGCATTTTGATTCGGTTGCAATCCTGCAGAAAAATGCAACCGGCGTAGTTGCCATCCAAATTTTCGTTTTGGTCCCGATTGCCCTCAAGTACCAGATTCTCGATGACCACGTCGGCAATTTCGTCGCCGCTCAACAACGGAAACAGCGTTGCGATGGTGCTCTCTCCTTGGGTCCAGAAGTTGTTCCGCAGCGCGCGATCCAGCTTGAACCGGTGGCCACTCCTGGCAACCAGTGTCCGTTTCACGACATCCTGGCCGCCGTTGTGAGGATTCCTGGTGCGCAGGCAGACACCATCGCCCACTTGAAAACCGTCGGCGTTTTGCAGCGTGACCTCCTGATCGTACCAATCGGAGTCCAGCGCAAGTCGGGTCTTGCGGGACGGCTCTTTGATGCAGACCGATTCGTCTCCGCTGCCGAGCAGCCGGACGCGCGAACGCAGGTAGACCGCATTGCGGAACTTGTAGGTACCAGGCAGCAGCCGTACGGTTCCGCCCCCCAGACGCGCCACGTAGTCCACGGCGGCTTGAATGGCCCGCTCGGAATTGCCACAAAGATCGGCGTCCCGATTGCCCACGGTAATCGTCAGCCGTTCTGTCCATGCCGGTTCCACGGCTTCGTCGCCCGAAGTCGCCCGGGGCTCCACGACGCGCGGGGGTTCGTCGCCAGCTCCGGCACAATGCGCGCCTCCGCAGAGTGCGACACCTCCGACAGCGATTCCCAGAAACGAACGCCGCGAATGGGACATGGTCGTCCTCCTAATGCACAGGCTCGAGGAACCCCGAAAGGACCGCCAACCCGACGCCCAGCAGCAACGCTACCGACAAAGGCAAGCAATCGTGCTGGTGGAAATGGACCTCGGGCAACAAGTCACCCAGGGAGATACAGAGGAATACCCCTGCGGAGAAAGCCAGGGCCAGCCCCAGCAACTCATGCTGCGTACCGACGTGCAGACGCGTGCCCATCAGAAACAACAGCGCTCCCAAAGGGCACATCAACGCAAAACCGCAATTTACCAGCCACTGCCGCAGCCTGGACCACCCGGCCGCGGACATCAGCGTGGCGATCGACATCGCGTCGAGCGGTTTGTGCAGCATGATCGCCAGAAACGTCCCGACCCCGGCCAGGCCGGTTAGCGCAGCATCGTTTTCCGTCGTCTCGACCGCGACGCTGGCACCGAGCGCCATGCCGTCGATCAAGGTGTGAATCGATAGTCCGAGCGCCAATCCGGTCCAGCGCATATCCAACTGGGAGGGATTCCGAGGGCGCGCTTCGGAATGGGCTTGGGAATGGCTATGGCTGTGATCGTGGCCGCAACTGCCGCCCGCATGCGCCTCAGGCAGCACGGGTGGTAATTCCAAGCCGGTATCGGATCCATCGGACACCGGCAGCGGCTCATCGTGACCGTGGTGCTGATGGAAGTGAAAGACCCGGATCAAGAAGAACATCGCCAGCAGTCCCGCCAGCACCCCCCCCACCGCCCATTCGATCGACGGCAGATGCGCGGCCGCGTGCGGCAACATCTGCAATAACGAAACGCCGAGCATGAACCCGGCCACGAAACTCATCAGTAGCTGCATCGAGCGGTGGTTCAAACGTAGCCGCGAAGGAACCTCGCCACCGATCCAGGACGCGACCGTAATCAGGATGCAATAGGCCACCAGTAGCCACGCGGACCAGGGGAGCATAGGCGACTTACTTATTCCGCGTCAAAGGTATTTTGAACATCATGCCGTTGCTGTCGACTTGAATCAGCGACTTGGCACGCGGGTCGGCAACCAACAGATTATCACCGCGCAACGCGATCCCGACTGGATTATCCAGCGGTTGCCCTTGAGCATACTTCACCGGGTCTTTGGCCAGGTCGATTTTCCAGACCGTTCGGTCGTAACCGTCCGTAACAAAGGCGGTCTCGTTGCTGTTGACGGCAATCTGGTGGGGAAACGTGAAGGGTGTTCCCTTGACAACCGACTCCCTGTTCTTGCCGTCCGGCGACAAGCGGATGACCTGATCGCCCGCCTGCGAAACGACCCAGAGCCGATTGGACTTGTCGAGCGCGATCCCGCGCGGCGGCGGCACATCGGCGAACTTCTCCGGCTTCGCGCCCGGACGAACCTTCCAGATACAACGCAGCTCCAGATCGGCCACAAAAAAGTCGCCGGCTTCGGTCGCGACCACACTCATCGGCATTTCGATCAGCTCTTCCGAAATCGGCGTCAGCTCGCCCGAGGACGGCACCTGGAACAGATTGCGAGCTGCCGTGCAGCCAGCCCAAACCCGCTGCTGATGATCCAACGTCAGGCAACGCACCCGGTTCAGCGGGGAACGAAACTGCTTGCTGGCCTGGTAGTGGACCGAGAGCTCATTTCCTTCGAGTTTGAGAATCCCTGGCAGATTCAAATCGGCAATATAGATCGGGCCCTCGGCCTGGCAGGCGACCGCGATCGGATAAATCGCGTCCACGGCGTTCGCCGATGCGATCGGTGCGATCAAGGTCGAAAAAAATGTCAACAGCCAAACCAGCCGGACCGATGCTACGCTGACTCTCATTCGATCGTACCCCTTTCGTCCTCGAACGCCTGCCAAGGGACTATTCTGACAGACCACACTATCGCCGCAAAGGGGCAATACGTTGGCGGATCGCCAGAGTTCACCGTTGTCGGGACTGCTGGATCAGGACGATCAGAAGAGTTCCGTCAAAATCAGCTCGGCCAAAACCAACTCGGCTCACCCTCCTTCGGTGCCGAAGTTCGATTTTTCACTCCCGTAGTTCCGCGATTCAGCGGCGGCTGGAAGCCCCCGCCACGCCGATTCAGCGGCGGCTGGAAGCCCGCCACGCCCTGTCGCCTTCTCGCAAGAAGAGTTCCTAAGCGTTTTTGCGTTTCCGCGCGATCTCAAACGCCCGATCGGACCGATCAAGTCCGCTGAGGTTTCAGGACCACTACCGCCAGCGGCGGAAGGTTCAATGCAATCGAGTAAGACCGGCCATTTGCTCCGACCGACTTCGCCTGCCGGCCCGGGAAGTTACCCAGGTTGGTTCCGCCGTAGTAGTGCGAATCGCTGTTGAACACTTCCTGGTACCAGCACTGCTCGGGCACACCGATCGGAAAATCGGACCGCGGAACCGGTGTAAAATTTGCCGCGACGACCAGGAAGTCGCGAGGATCGGCGCCGCGGCGGACATAGGTCAGAACGCTGTCGCCCGCATTCCCACAGTCGATCCACTCAAAGCCCTGGGACCTGAAATCCACCTGGTGCAGGGAGGGCTCGCGCCGATACAGACGATTCAAATCGCCCACCATCCGCTGCAGGCCGCGATGCGTGTCCCATTGCAGCAGTTCCCACTGCAACGAGCCGTCGTGATTCCATTCGTTCCATTGCCCGAACTCGCCACCCATGAACAACAGCTTCTTGCCGGGATGAGTCCACATGTAGCCGTAGAGCAGCCGCAGGTTGGCGAATTTCTGCCAGAGGTCACCCGGCATCTGGTCCAGCAGCGCGCCTTTGCCGTGCACCACCTCGTCGTGGGACAGCGGCAAGGAAAAGTTCTCGGTAAAGGCGTAGATCAGGCTGAATGTCAATTCGCCGTGATGGTGGCAGCGATGGATCGGGTCGCGGCGCATGTAGCGCAGCGTGTCGTTCATCCAACCCATATTCCATTTCAGACTGAATCCCAACCCGCCCGTGTCCGTGGGATGCGACACGCCGCCCCATGCCGTCGATTCCTCGGCGATGGTGAGGATCCCCGGAAAGTGGGCATGCGCCTGACGGTTGAACTCCTTGATCAAGGAGATCGCGCCTAAGTTCTCGCGTCCGCCATATTCGTTCGGGATCCATTCGCCGTCCTTGCGGCTGTAGTCCAGGTACAGCATCGACGCCACCGCGTCGACACGCAATCCGTCAATGTGGTACTTGTCGAGCCAGAACAGCGCATTGGCGATCAGAAAGTTGCGAACCTCGTTACGCTGATAATTGAAGATCAACGTTCCCCAATCCGGGTGTTCGCCCTGCCGCGGATCCTCGTGCTCGTAAAGCGCCGTGCCGTCAAAACGGCGCAGGCCATGACCATCGCGGGGAAAGTGCGCGGGGACCCAGTCAAGAATCACACCGATCCCATGCTGGTGGCAGTAATCGACAAAGTACATGAAGTCCGCCGGGCTGCCGTAGCGGCTGGTCACCGCATAGTAACCGACAGTCTGGTATCCCCAGCTGCCCGTGAACGGGTGCTCGCTGATCGGCAGCAGTTCCAGGTGCGTGTATCCCATCTCCTGGCAATACTGCACCAGCTGATGCGCGAGCTCCCGATAGTTCATCCAGCCATGATGCCGGCCTTCACCGCGCCGCCAGCTGCCGAGGTGCACTTCGTAGACCGAGATCGGCGCGTCAAGCCCATTGGATCGCCAGCGGTCCGCCATCCAGGACTGATCGTTCCAGGTATAGGAATCGAGGTCAGCGACAACCGAAGCAGTGCACGGAGGTAACTCGGCCGCAAAGCCGAACGGATCACTCTTGTCGAACGTCTCACCGGCATGCGTGCGAATCCGGAATTTGTATTTCATTCCCGGCCGGACATCCGGCACGAACAGCTCCCAGATGCCGCTGGGAATATGCTTGCGCAACGGATGCTGTTGCCCGTTCCAGCAATTGAAGTCGCCAACAACACTCAGTCCTGCGGCATTTGGCGCCCAGACGGCAAAATTCGTCCCCTGGACCCCCTCAACCGTACGCAACTGCGCGCCCAGCCGGCCATAGGCACGCAGATGCGTGCCTTCGGAAATCAAGTGCAGATCGAAATCGCTGAAATAAGAAGGAAATGCGTACGGATCATGCATCGTTATCACGTCACAATCGGCGGTCGTCATTTGTAACTGGTAGGAAGCCGCTCCGATCGGCCGCGTCGGAAACACAGCCTCGTACATGCCGGCCGGATGGATCCGCTCCATGGGACGAGCCACCTGGTGGGCGGGGTCAAGCAACCAGGCTTTCTGCGACCCCGGCAGGAATGCGCGTACCACCAAAGCCTTCCGACCTGCTCGTTCGACCTCGTGAGGCCCCAGCAACGCAAACGGGTTCTCAATGCGGCCGTCCAGCAAGGCGCCCATATTACCTAATGCATCATGCATCCGCACGTTGTCCTTCCCCTATTTTCTCAGGGATCAATTCTTTTCTCAGGGATCAATTCAAAATCTGCCACCGGGGGTGTCAATTTCCGAACGCATTGGGCGTAAAGAAAGGTCCTGGCAACCGCAACCAATTCCGCACATCCGCCAGCCATGCGGCCCAGCCATTCCGCGCACCGGATGCCCAACCAGTGCGCGCCGCTCGAGCCGCTCGTGCCACCCGCCGTGCCGCTACCCGTACTGCCACGCGCGGTCGGAAATGCTCCGCGGTACCCGCCACGGTTGTGTCAAACCCGCGCGGCGCCGTCGCGTCGCGGCGGTCGTTGTCGAGCGGCGTGGCGAAATGCCACGCGCGACAATGCACCGTGTGAAACCGCAGTGCCCGATCCACCCGCAGCCAAAGATCCCGGTTCCTGACCGGAACCCATTCGCCAAACCGCTCCCACATCCAGTCGTTCTCGCGCCACTCCGGTAAACCGTGCCGAAAGCCGTGCACGATATACCGTCCCGCCGAAATCAACGTCACGCGCGACGGCTCGTCCAGCGCCTCCAACCCCCGCACGACCGCCAGCAACTCAAGGCGCTCCCGATCCGCGCCTTCTTCGTCCTCGACATCCAGCACGGTTTCACCTTGCAGGGACTCCAACACAAACCGCCAGCGCCCCCGCTTCGAATCGCCCGATCCTCGCCCGCCGCGCAGTGGCTGACGGGTTTCCGATGCCTCGGAGAAAAGCAAATAATGACAAGCCGACGTTACCATCATTCGAACTCCCACGCGTTTCGCGGCCCAACCTCGTACCGCTCGATGATCGCAATTCCTTCGCACCTTGATCGCGATCCGTTCGCATCTGGAGACGAACCCGCTCCCCCATGACTTCTTGTCGTGTGATCTACTATCGTCCCGGATTACCTCACCTGCTTAGTCTGTTCAGACTGCTTTGCTTCGTTTTTTTTCCTGACCGTCGCCGCTTCACAAGCCAGGCGCCAAGTTGCGACTTTTCGGAACGTGGCAGCGCGAATTTTGCTCGACGTTTGTAAAAATTACAATTTCCAGGATGGTATCGGCGCGGCCGTTCGGAGTTTCCTCGATGAAACTTGAGAAAATTGGTAATGGCACGCGAATCGCACAAGAAAAACTTACAAGTGCGCCCGGAGTTGTCCGCCGGACAATGCGACCAGGGAACGGTTTGCCGGGCATTCGCGAAAGCCTAACGACGACGGAGCCTGCGCATGGATGCTAGCAATGCCGCGATCTGGTTCAGTTCGGTGATCCCTTGCCTCGGCGTGTTTTCCGTCGTCTTCGCTCGGCTTTGTCCCGAAGGCGCCGCCCGACGCGCCTCGCACTTCTGCATGCTCGCCGCGATGCTGGTCGTCGCCGCCATGACGGCGTTGACCGTCGCGGCCGGAAGCGGGCACTGGCTCTCGCACGGAACAACGTTCTCGATCATGGCGATCGGCTCGATTCTTGACTTGAGCCGCGAAGGCGCCGTTAGACTTCCTTGAACTTTCCTGGTTTGACATCGGTCGCTGGCGACGTTGCCACGTTTTTTTTCTGCCTGCAGCAGCCGGCCCTCTCTAAAGCAAAGTCAGCGATTGACTTAGACGCATTCGCCCGAAGATCGGCAAAGTCGAAAAAATCCTACCCTTCGGAAGCATCGTAAACCGACAAGTAATATCGGATAGATAGTCGGATCATCGAGTTGCTCAGGGGGGCCTGAAGGCGACACGATAGACGCGACCTCGCGCCTACTCTCCTCGCAGTTCCTCTCAAACCACCTCGCCGACGATTCGGAATCGGTTGGATCGAAACACGATCCGCCGGGGAATCGACCACCACTACCCTTTTCCATCCAGTTCGCCGTTCGTTACGTGCACCCAGAGCGGGGTGACACGATTGCGACTGGGGCTGTGAACATAAAGGTAATCATCTCAGGAGAGGACCCATGCGACGTCTATTTGGAATGGCACTCGTCAGCCTCGCGACATTGTCGCCGAACTGGGCGCTGGCCGACGATCAGTCAATTGCCCAGGATATTCTGCAAAAGTTGCAGGAGAAGAAGGAAGCCGGCAAGCTGAAAGGCTTCGACCTCAATCTGGACGTCGAAGAAGGAACGGTCTGGATAAAAGGGCACGTTGCCAACGAGGAACAACAAGCGTTGGTTCTCGACGTGGCTCAACGCGTCTCCGGTGTGACGCAGGTCGTCAATGATATTTCGGTTGCACCGGCTCCGTCCGCCAAGCGTAACACGACGGCGAATGCGAAACAGGAATCCCGATCGGGTATCCTCGAATCGATGAAGTCCAACTTCAGCAAACTGGCCGGCGGCAAGGCAACGCCGAAGGCGGTTGCACCGGCTCCGTCCGCCAAGCGTAACACGACAGCGAATGCGAAACAGGAATCCCAATGGGGTATGCTCGTATCGCTGAAGTCCATCTCCAGCAAACTGGCCGGCGGCAAGGCAACGCCGAAGGCGGCTGCCCGGCAGGAATCGGAACCTGTCGCTGCCGTTTCGGCAACCAGCGAAGACTCCGACGCACTCGTCCGAACCATTGCCGACCGGCTCCAGAAAGCCCGGCAGGCTGGAAAGCTTCGCGGCTTTGACTTTGTTATCGAGTGCGACGCGGAAACCGTATGGCTTTCCGGGCATGTGGCTAACGAGCAGCAGCATTCGCTGGTGATCGAAACCGTCCGTCGCGTGCCGGGTGTCAGCCAGGTCGTTAACGACCTGAAGATCGCGAACGGGAGCTTCGGCCTGGCCGCTCATTCGCAGCCCGAAGGCACCGGCGTCGCCGGCCGCAGCACTCGCGTCCAGCAAGCTCCGCACGTCGAACCGATGCATCATGCCGATCCCAGCGTGCCCGGCGTCTCACCACGGCCGCTCGCCGGCTCCGTGCAGCAACACGTCGCCATGCGACAAGTCCCGCTGGCAATCGCCCCGACGCAAATCGCTCAAGGCGCTACCCACATGCAAGGCGCTCCCGTGCCAATGCACTCGCCGGGCGGCAATGTCGGCATCGCTCCGGCCCGCTACGACCAACCCAACATGCCCGGCTACGCCTGGCCCAGCTACGCCTCGCATCCCAACTACGCCGGCGTAACCTACCCCAAGCAATACTCGCCAGCCGCCTGGCCGTACATCGGACCGTTCTACCCCTACCCGCAAGTGCCGCTCGGATGGCGTAAAGTCATGCTGCAGTGGGATGACGGCTGGTGGTTCCTGGATTTCAAAGACAAGTAAGTCGCTTTCCTCGATGAGCGATTCCGAAGAGACCTCCGCCAGTCGAAGACTGGCGGAGGTTTTTTCATTGGCCAAGTAAAATCCGCACTCTCGCTTCTCACTTCTCTCTTCTAACTTCTCTCTTCAAGGCCTGGTACGCGGCGACGGCACCGATCAGCAGGCAGCCGACGACGATTTGCCGCAGTTCATCGATGCGCCAGTATCGGCTGGCAAACAGCCGCGTCTCGTGGATCAGCAGCAACCCCAGGACGGTCCCGCCGATGCGACCGCTGCCACCAAAGACACTGGTCCCTCCCAGAACCACGGCGGTGATCACTTCCAGTTCCATACCGCGTCCGGCGTCCGCCTTGGCGGTGTCGAAACGAGCGACAGAGATCAGTGTCGCGCAGGCCGACAACAGGCCCATCCCCAGGTACAGCGTGAACTTCAATCGTTCGACCGGCACACCCGCGTACCGGGCCGCCAGTTCATTCCCGCCCACGGCGCGCAGATACCGACCCCAGCGCGTGCGAGAAAGGACGGTGGCGAGCACGATGGCGAGAGCGAAATTGATCCATCCACCGACAGCGATACCGAACGGACCCTGCCCGGCGAACGCTCGCCCGAAATGCTCGCCAAAGCGTGAATACGACGCCCCCTGGCTGATCCCTTCCGCCATTCCTCGAAAAGCGGCCATCGTCGCCAGCGTCACGATCAGCGGGTGGACTCGGGTGATTGCGATCAAGCCACCGTTGCAGGCACCGCAGCCGATACCGGTCAGCATACACGCGACAGTCGCCAACCCGACGCTTTGGCTGGACTGATGGCAGATTCCGAACGCGATCGCGCAGAGTCCCATGATCGCGCCCACCGACAAATCGATGCCTCCCGCAATGACGACCAATGTCATTCCCATCGCAATCAGTGCGGTCTCCCAAAGTTGGCGCGAGAGATTCAATTGCCCGTCCCATGCCAGAAACTGGGGCATCCGCCAGCCGGCGAAAGCGAGAATTCCAGCCAGAATCACCGCCAGCATCAATTCGTGGGACCGAGCAATTCTCCGCCAGGGAGTTCCCTCGCTCATCGGCTTTTCTTTCGTCGGTCCATCGTCGCCGAAAATCGATCGGAGACCACCGCCAGCAGGATGAACAGCCCGTGGATCGCCTTGGTCCATTTCTCGCCGGCTTCGCCGACGCTCAGAAAGGTCAGCACGGGCCGGACCAGCGTCAGCAGTACGACGGCCAGCACGACGCCGCTCAGCCGGCCGCGTCCTCCGGAAATCGACACGCCGCTCAGAACGACGCTGGTGATCACGAACAGTTCCAACTCGCTTCCAATGCCCGACTCGATTTTTGGCAGGCGCGGCACATCGACGACCGTCGCCACCGCCGTGAGAAACCCGGCGTAACAAAACGCGAAGATGCGCAATCCGTAAACGGGCAAGCCGGCATTGCCGGCCGACTCGGGGTGGCTGCCCGTCGCGTAGATCCGAACTCCAAGCGCGGTGCGCGTCAGCAGGATGTAGGTGGCAAGCACGACCAGCAGTGCTGCCCAGGGGCCAAGCGGGATACCGAACCAGCCGGTTTTCGAGGCGTGAACAACCGCTTCCGGCAGGCCATCGATATTCTTACCGCCCATGGCCAGCGTCGCAAATCCGCGCAGCAGCGTCATCATGCCAAGGCTGGCAATGATCGACGGAACGCGGCCCAACGTGACCAGCATTCCCGTCACACATCCAATCATCGCGCCGCTCAACAGTACTAAAGGAACCCCGGCCCAGACCGACCATTGCAGCTCGTGGCTGGAGAGCGTCCTGCCCAGCAGCGCGGCGAGCAACGCCATGATCGAGCCGACCGAAATATCAATGTCACCCAGAACGACAACGATCATCACGCCACAGGAGACAATGATCGCCGGCGCACAACGGACCAGGATGTCGTGCCAGACGACTCCGGTGAGAAACACAGGATCGTGGAACCCAACGACACCCGCGATGGCCAGAATTAAAAGCGCCAGACCAAGTTCCCGCCCTCCTGCGGGCGAGCGCCAGGTCGAACGAACCGAGTACCACGAACCGCTTGTGCCGCCGGAGGAACTGCCGGGGGAACTGCCGCGGGAACTGCCGGCGCCGCCGGCTGCGGTGTTGCCGGAACCGTCGCCGGAATCTCGGCCTGGATCGTTGGCTCGGTCTTGGCGGGTCACGGCAATATTCCTTGATCGATCCCCGGCAACGGGTTGTCGGGCAATGCGCGCGCCATTACCTGGGCCGCAGTCGCCTCATCGCGACGAAATTCGCCGGCCACACGGCCTTGCCGCAACACCACGATGCGATCGCAGAGCGACAGCAGTTCGGGCAGCTCCGACGAGATCAACAGGATCGCCATGCCTTGACCGGCCAACCGCCGAATCCAGTGATGAATCTGCGCTTTCGCGCCCACATCGACTCCGCGCGTCGGCTCATCGAGTAAGAGGATGCGGGGCGTGGTCGAGAGCCATCGGCCCAAGACAACCTTCTGCTGGTTGCCACCGGAAAGTGTATGAACGGGATCACTTGGCGCGCCAAGCTTAATCGATAATTGACCGATCTGCTCTCCGACAACGGCGCGTTCCTCGCGCCGGCGAACGAATCCCCAGCGCGATAGGCGTGGCAGCTGGGCCAATGAAATATTTTCGTCGATCGCCAGGGAAGCGAGCAGCCCTTCGCAATGCCGATCCTCCGGGACCAGAGCCATCCCGGCCTGGACCGCCTCGCGGACCGACCCGCCCCCCAGCCGCCTGCCATCGACGACCACGGAGCCCGAATCGTACCGGTCGATACCGAAAATCGCCCGGGCAATCTCGCTGCGCCCTGCCCCGATCAGTCCGGCCATTCCGACGATTTCCCCTTGGCTCGCGGAAAACGTTACGTCGTAAAACGTCGGCGCACGACCCAGTCGCTCGACGCATAGCATGGGTCGGCCGGGTGTCGGATGCGAAGGAGCAACGTCGCCCTGCCGCGCCCTATCGACAATCTGTTCGGCCGCGCCGCGCCCTACCATCGCTTGAATCAAGCCGGCTCGATCGATCGCCCCCAGCGGCGAGGTCAGCACATGAGCACCGTCGCGCAGCACGGTCACGCTTGTTGCAATCGAAAAAAGCTCATCCAATCGATGACTGACGTAGAGCACCGCCACATCCCGCTGCCGCAGTTTGTCGATCGCCGCATGCAGCGCGGCGGTCTCCCGCGCCGAAAGCGATGCGGTCGGCTCGTCCAGGATCAGCAAGCGGCAGTTTTGCAGGAGCGCTCGAGCCAGCGCGGTCATTTGGCGCTGTGCCAACGGCAGATTTCCCACAGGGATGTCGACAGGAAACGACTCGCCAAGCGCAGCCAGCGTCGCTTCCGCCTCACGGCGCATCGCGGATCGATCTAGCCACCATCCGCCGGCACGCGTCTTTTCGTGACCGACAAACAGATTGTCGACCGCATCGAGGTCGGGGAAAACCGTCGGCTGCTGGTGCATGACCGCGATCCCGGCCCGTTCCGACTCGCCCACAACACCAAAACGAAGCGGCTTGCCACCGACGGTGATCGAGCCGCTATCGGGCCGCACCACACCCGCCAGGATCTTGATCAGCGTTGATTTTCCGGCGCCGTTCTCGCCACACAACGCATGGATTTCCCCGACGGCAACCTCGAGCGTCACGTCGCGCAGCGCGAGCGTCGCGCCGTAACGTTTCCCTAATCGCTCGATCCGCAGAACGGGCGGTGGGGTCACGATGGAGGTCCGCTTTTCGACAAAGTGAATCCGAGTCGGGCCGCATCACCAGGAAGCGCGCGGTCGACCGCGACCCGCGGGAGAAGTTCCGTGCGCTCGTATTCCCGAACCTCGTCCAGCCAGGCACGACCGACCGGCACTCCAACACGCTCGCAGTAGTAGTCCCAGACCGCGCCGACAGGTAACGATTGAGCTTCTTCGAGCAACGCCAGACGGGAGGTGAAATCGCCATCGGACTCGAAACGCCTCAGCCGATCGGTCGGCTCGAGCAACGCCGACAACAATGCTTTGCGCGCGGCGCGGGCGCCGATCACCCAGGCGGCGATCCGATTAATGCTGGCGTCGAAGTAGTCCAGCCCGATCCGGACGCGGTCCAGGTACGAATTACGCACCAGTTCCAAAGCGATCGCCCGCAGATCGTCGGTCGCGATGACCACATGATCGCTGTCCCAGCGAACGCCGCGACTTACATGCAGCAGCAGACCGTCCACAAACTGCAGCACGGAAGAGACCTTGTCGGCGATCGATTCGGTGGGATGGAAGTGGCCGGCGTCCAGGCAAAGCCACTTGCGGCGCGTGAGCGCGTAACCGAGGTAAAATTCGTGCGAGCCCACAACGTACGATTCGGAGCCCAGCCCGAAAAGTTTGCATTCCACGGCATCGATTAGACTTTCCGCCGGCAACGATTCGGCGAAGATCTGATCGAGCGACTCGGCAAGCCGCTCGCGGGGCGCGCGGCGGTCGATCACCTGATCCTTCGAACCGTCCGGAATCCACAGATTGTTGACGCAAGGTGAACCACATGCCGCCCCGATCGCCGCCGCGATGCGACGGCAGGCAATACCATGGTGAATCCAGAACCGACGAATGCCTGGATCGAGATGGGAAAGGGTCCAGCCGTCCGCGGCGAGCGGATGAGCGAAATAGGTGGGGTTGAAATCGAGCCCCAGCCCGTGCTCGTTCGCCCAATCGACCCAGTTACGGAACTGATCGAAGCCGAGCGCGTCGCGTTCCGGAAGCCGTCCCGTCGATTCCGCGTAACTGGCATGCAGGTTCAACCGCGTGGGGCCGGGGATCAGACGCAGCGCGAGCCGCAGGTCGCGACGGAGTTCGTCCGGATTGCGAGCGCGCCCCGGATAGTTGCCGGTGACGGCAAGCCCGCCGCCAATCGGCTGGCCGCTGGCCTCGAAACCGGCCACGTCGTCACCCTGCCAGCAATGCAGGGACAGCGGAATCTGATCGAGCGTTTCGAGGGCCCGTTCAGTATCGATACTCCATTCGGCAAATTGTTCGCGAGCCAGTCGGTAAGCGCGTTGGTAGTCCATGAAGCTGGGCCTTTGTTTGTCGGGCCGTACCGGCGATGGCGCCAACGATTTTCCCGGCGGCGGACGGAAACGAACGACGATTCAGGTAGGCCGGGATCGTTTCAACGGTTCGCCGGGCCGGGACAACCGAGAACCACTGCAGGATTGAACCACACCAGGATAACGTCTTCACGCGGCAAGAAATATCGGCAGAGCGGAAGAGAACGACAACACGGAAGGCCAATCGCAACACCTGTTGGCCCCGTTCCCACCCCACGCCCGCTATAACCCTTAAACACTGCCCCATTCTCTCGGAAAAACACTCCCCAACCAGTCGCAATTTGACTCCAGCCTTGCCACATTCCACCCGATCAAATAAATTTACCTATTCGTTTGATCCTCTGTAGCTCAGTTGGTAGAGCAGGCGGCTGTTAACCGCCGGGTCGTAGGTTCGAGTCCTACCGGAGGAGCTTTTTCGGTTTGCGGAATGGGCCGACCCAGCGGTTTACACGAGACTCTCGCCTGCGGCTTCGCTAGATACCCGCTCGCTATCCGCAGATCTGCAAGCAACTTGCGGCAACGAGAGTTCTCCGCCAGAGCGGCGGAAGAGCGCCGAACTTTGAGGCGGCCGGGTTGACGATCCTTTGTTCCGCCGAGACTCTCGCGCTCTCGATTTGACAAGGCCGTTTGGGTTAACAATCCGGTTCCTTCCAGACCCGAAGCGTAACCCATTTCGAACTCTCGCGGCCGGTCGGAGGGCATCGCCAAGTATCACGTTCCGGAATGGATCACGCCGCTTGAACCGCTGGTACCCACTCCGCCCGCCACATAGCCCACCCACGAACCCCACCGACCGCCGTTACGCCACCCTACGAGAGTAGTGCTTGAGTAATCCGCCAAGGCGTTGATGGCATCCGATGCGGGAGAGGGAGAGCACGTCGGCCGAAGTCTCTTCCCACCCCGTTTGTTCAGCGTTTGACGGCGTCGACGAGAGCGGGGAATTTCCTTTCGCCTGATGGGGACGCTCCTCGTGGTAGTGGGCAACCATTTCGGCAACCAGGTGGTCCAGGTGTTGTTGACCAAAGACAACGAAATAGTCCAGGCATTCCTGTTGTAATGTCTGAATGAACCGCTCCACGAAGGCATTGGTGTTGGGCGACCGATAGGCGGACGGCTTCACCTCCAACTTAGCGCCTTCGAGCACCTGATCGAACGACGCGGTGAATTTCGTATCACGGTCGTGCATGACGATCGTTGCGCCCAAGCCCGTTTCATCGACGTGTCGCAGGAACGCCTCGGCCTGCTGCTTCATCCACGATTCGTTGGGATGAAACGTCGAGGGTGCAATGAAGACCCGGCGCGTCTCAACGTGCAGGAAGACGAGCAGAAACAAGTCGCGAAAGCCCTTCAAGGTCAACACTTTCTTCGAGTAGAAATCGCACTGCCAGAGTGTGGCGGCGTGTGTCTTGAGGAATTCGTCCCACGTTCCCTCACCGCGCTTCGGCCCGGGTTCGAGCCCGTTTTCTTTCAAGATGTTCTTGACGGTGTTCCGCGATACCGACTGAATGCCGAGCTTGCGTAATTCGCCGAGAATCCGGGTGTAACCCCAATCGTTTTCGCGAGCCAGCTTGAAAATGAGCGCGCGGATCTCCTGCTGGGTGCGTGGCCGTCCCTTCCGCGTCGCAGTGATTCCGCCGGGCCTTTTGGACTGGCGAATCCAACGTCGCAGCGTGTCGGGGTTCACGATGAACACCAAATGGTTGAAGGCCTTGCCGAGCTTGGCGGCGAACTTCACCAATTTATTCTTCTCCTGAGCGTTCAGCGAGAGCCGACGGGGCAGCTTGGCGCGCAGGATCGCATTCTCGGCCCGCAGGTACTGGATCTGCGAGGCCAGCTGTTTCTGAGTCGATCCGGCAATCACGAGCAGCAGTTGGTGGTACAGGTTTTTCATGGTGCTACAATGTTCCACGGGTTGGTAAACGCCTAGGCGACCATATTTTTGCACCCCGCCGTGCCAGCCCGTCGAGTGCCTAATCGGAAAAAAACGCATTCGTCCGACAGATGGGAGTAGGGCGGTGGTCGTGGGGCATGCTGTTAACCCCCGGGTCAGCGTTTAGTCAGATTTGATCCGTTACAACCCGGCTGCCACGGCCACTCGACCAATCGCCAAACTCGACCTCGCCAACGCCCAATATTGGAGAACTCCTCATTTCCAAGGAGTTTTTGCAGTCGCAAACGGCGATTTGAGCTCGGCTGTTAACCGGCGGGTCGCAGGTTCGAGTCCTGCACAGGGAGGTTGCCGTTGCAGCGCGTACTTCAATTCGAACTGCGTGCAAAATGGCGACACGGGCCGCAAGCTGTCAGGTGATGACACTCGGCGTCCAGGACATTGGGGGCTGGATGCAGAGAAA
>Ga0194131_10000281_pt1 | contig 83639 bp, 66 predicted proteins | sample TA2KigO120mmetaG_FD_148631 | JGI IMG/M metagenome (GOLD analysis project Ga0194131, IMG submission 148631) | Freshwater microbial communities from Lake Tanganyika, Tanzania - TA2015053 Kigoma Offshore 120m | ecosystem: Environmental > Aquatic > Freshwater > Lake | place: Tanzania: Lake... | reverse complement strand
ATACGCCCTGGTCGCCTGTCGCCTTGTACTCTCGCTCTCTTGATCTGCATGATGACACCTTACCAGTGTCACCAATCATTCTGAACGAGAGCAGGGCCGAAGCCTTGCCCCCACGACACAAAAAGAGACCGGCAGGAGTTCCTGCCGGTCTCTAAGCAGCTAGAGACAAGACTTTACTTCTGGTCAGAAGGCCTCGCCTCAGACTGCGCCTGTGGCCCTTGTTGTATCTGTTGCCGCACGAACGGCACGAAGAAGAAGGGGTTCCAGAGCGAGTTGGGATGTCGCTGCAACCGCACAGAGACGATGATTCCCAACCCCATACCCGCCAGGACAAGCCCCCAGAGTTGTTTAGCCGGCATGTCGAAAATCAGGCCTAGTCCAAAGGACGAAGAGAAGCATTCCCCAGAACAGCAATGTGCACCTCCTTATGGTGGAAGAACGTTCGTGAAATCGCCCGCCCACTTTGGCATGCCGAGGCCGCCCGTTGACGCACCTTGCCACCACCCATATACTCACCCCCTTTAGCCAAGGCCATGGCGGTGAGGAGTCTTCCATGAAGTTCGAGAATAGCAAGCGGCTCTACGGGCGGTCGCGCAAGTCCTTGGCAGGCGGCGTGTCCAGCCAAGTGAGGGCAGGGGAGTGGCCTGTACCGCTGTTCTTCGAGCGCGGCGAGGGGCCGTACCTCTACGACGTGGACGGCAACAAGCTCATAGACTACGTCCTCGGCCAGGGGCCGAACATCTTCGGCCACGCACCCGCCTGGCTGACTGACGCGGTACGTGAGGCCGTCCAACGTGGCGTGTCCTTCGCGGGGCAGCACGAGCTGGAGATCCAGGCGGCCGAGGCGGTGCAGAAGGCCGTCCCGTGCGCCGAGTTGGTGCGGTTCGCCAGCTCGGGCACCGAGGTTGTCCAAGCGGTCTTGCGGCTGGCGCGGGCCTACACAGGCAGGCCGAAGTTCATCAAGTTCGAGGGCCACTACCACGGCTGGATGGACAGCGTGCTGTACAGCTACACGCCATCCCTCGAGGCCGCGGGTCCGTACGACGCGCCCACGCCGGTGCCCGGCTCCAAGGGGATGTCGCCAGGCAGCGCAGACGAGGTCGTCGTCCTGCCGTGGAACGGCATCGGGTTGCTGCGCAAGGCCCTCGACCGGCACAAGGGCCAGATCGCCGCCATCATCACCGAGCCCATCCTCTGTAACACCAACTGCTGCATGCCCAAGCCGGGCTACATGGAGGAGATGCGGCGGCTGTGCGATGAGCAGGGCATCGTCCTCATCTTCGACGAGGTCATCACCGGCTTCCGCGTCGCCCTCGGCGGCGCGCAGGAAGTGCTGGGCGTCACGCCTGACATGGCGACCTACGCCAAGGCGATGGCCGGCGGCTACCCCATGGCCATGTTCGCCGGCAAGCAAGACATCATGCGGCTGCTGGAGGACGGCTCGACCGTCCATGCGGGCACGTTGAACAGCAACATCGTCGCCATGTCTGCGACGGTGGCGTCGCTGGACAGGCTAACCGAGGACGATGGCGCCGTCTATCGCCGCCTGTACGAAACTGGCGAGAAGCTCATGGACGGCCTGCGCGAGCTGGCCCGGCGGCACGAGGTAGGCCTGCTGGTGCAGGGGCCGGGGCCGGTGTTCTGCATCTCGTTCACCACGGCCCAGGAGGTCACCGACTACCGCTCCCACAAGCAGCAGACCGACGCTGCCCGCTACGCCGAGTTCCGCAAGGGGATGATGGAGCGCGGCGTGCGCCTCACCGCCCGCGGCACGTTCTTCATCTCCACCGCACACACCGACCGCGAGATCGAGGCCACCCTGAAGGCCGCAGATGAAGTGATGCGAGGGATGTGATTGGCCTTGCCAGAACAAGATCCGGAAAAAAGAACCTCAAAAGGAGTGTAGAAACAACGTAATGCAAGTCGGATATTTCGCCATGCCGCTCCACCCGCCGGGGAGCAACTTCACCGAGACTGTCCACGGCGACTTGGAGCAGATCGTCACCCTGGACAAGCTGGGCTACAAAGAGGCCTGGATCGGCGAGCACTTCACCACGGCATGGGAGAACATCCCGTCGCCGGAGTTGTTCATCGCCCAGGCCCTGGCCATGACCAAGAACATCAAGCTGGGCACCGGCGTCACATGCATGCCCAACCACAACCCGTTCCACATCGCGCACCGTATCGCCCAGCTCGACCACCAGGCCAAGGGCCGATTCATGTGGGGCATCGGCTCGGGCGCCACGTTCCTGGACTTCAAGGTCTTCGGCGTGGACGCCGCCAACAACGAGCAGCGGCCGCTGACCCGCGAGAACATAGACATGGTGCTCAAGATATGGGACGGCCTGCCGCCCGGCACCTACCAGAACAAGTTTTGGAAGTTCACGATGCCCGAGTCCATAGAGGACCTGGGCTTCTACGTCCACATGAAACCATACCAGAAGCCGCACCCGCCCATCGCCGTGGCGGGCCTGTCGCCGCGTTCCGACACGCTCATCATGGCCGGCGAGCGCGGCTGGATCCCCATGAGCATCAACTACGTTCCGCCCAACGCCCTCGCGGGCCACTGGGCGGTCTATGAGGAGGCATCGAAGAAGGCAGGGCGAAAGCCCAGCCGCTCGGACTGGCGCATCGCCCGCGAGGTGTTCATCGGCAAGACGACCCAGGAGGCGCGCAAGGAGGCCCTGAACGGCGTCCTGGCCCGCGACTTCAACCGCTACTTCCGGCCCGCGCTGGAGCGGTACAAATACCTCCAGCTCATCAAGCCCGACCCGAACATCCCCGACAAGGACATCACCGCCGAGTTCATGGTGGACAACATCTGGCTGGTCGGCAGCGCGGATGACGTCGCCGCCAAGCTCCAGAAGCTTAACAAGGACGTGGGCGGCTTCGGCACGCTCCTCGCCATGGCCCACGAATGGGAGCCCAAGGACAAGTGGACCCGCTCCATGGAGGTACTGGCCAAAGAGGTCATCCCCAGCCTGTCCGGCCTGAAGTAGGACATGCCCACGTCTGCGATATAGTCGGTAAGTTGAAAGGAGTTTTTCCCCCATGCACGTAGGCTACTTCGTTGACCCCCTCCACCCGGCGGGGAGCGACTACACGAAGAACATCCACGACGACCTCGAACAGGTGGCCTTCCTCGACAAGCTGGGCTATACCGAGACGTGGGTCGCTGAGCACTTCACCGCCGCCTGGGAGTGTATCCCATCGCCCGAGCTGTTCATCGCCCAGGCCCTCGGCATGACCAAACGTATGAAGTTCGGAACGGGCGTCACCTGCCTGCCCAACCACAACCCGTTCCACATCGCCCACCGCATCGCCCAGCTCGACCATCAGGCCAAAGGCCGCTTCATGTGGGGCATCGGTTCCGGTGCCACGCCGCTCGACTTCAAGGCCTTCGGCGTGGACGCCGCCAAGAACGAGCACCGCGCGCTCACCCGCGAGACCCTGGATATGGTGCTCAAGATATGGGACGGCCTTCCGCCCGGCACGTACCAGAACAAGTTCTGGAAGTTCACCATGCCCGAGCCTATCGAAGACCTCGGGTTCTACGTCCACATGAAGCCATACCAAAAACCGCATCCGCCTATCGCAGCGGCCGGCCTCGCCCCACGCTCCGACACGCTCATCATGGCTGGCGAACATGGGTGGATACCCCTGAGCATCAACTATGTTCCCATCAAGACCCTCAAGATCCAGTGGGAAACCTACGCGACGGCGGCGCGGCGAGCCGGACACACCCCCAACCATGCCAACTGGCGCATCGTCCGCGACGTCTTTGTCGCGGACACCACCGAGGAGGCGCTCGACATCGCCCGGAACGGCGTCTTCGCCCGCGACTTCGTCTATGCCCGGCGAATCCTGGACAAGCTTCGCTACATGGAGAGTGTCAAGACCGACCCGACAACACCCGACGAGGCCATAGACGTCGAGTACATGATTGAAAACACCTGGGTCGTCGGGAGCCCCAAGGACGTCGCCGACAAGCTACGCAAGCTCTACAACGACGTCGGTGGCTTCGGCACGCTCATCGTGATATCCCATGAGTGGGAACCGCGGGACAAGTGGCTCCGCTCCATGACCCTCCTCGCCGAAAAGGTCATCCCCAGCCTCGGGGACCTAAAGTAAAGGCCGAGCCAAGCGCAGAGCCCCTTCGCGTAGAGGGGGGGGATTCCTAGCGCGGGATGCGGTCTCTAGTCCAGGTGGAAGGCGAGGCCGAGGAGACCGGGGCCTGTGTGGGCGCCCATGACGGGGCTGAACTCGGTGACGAAGAGCTCAGCGCAATCGAACTCTTCGGTCACCATCCGGCGAAGCGTTTCGGCAGCATCTGGCGCACCGGCGTGCATGACGCCTACACGGATGCGGGCACTCCCCACACGGTCGCGCATCCGTTCGGTGAGCCGCCGCATAGCGCGGCGGGCCGTCCTCGGGCGGGCGAGGTTCTTCACCTCGCCCTGGGCCATCTCGAAGAGTGGCTTGAGGTCGAGGAGCGACACGCCCGCATAGGCGATACCGGGAACACGCCCGCCCTTCCACAGGTAGTACAGGGTGTCAAGGTAGGCCAGCAGACGGACCTTGGGGACCGCCGCTCGCGCCGCAGCCTCTGCGTCGGCAAGAGCCTTCGCATCAGACGCCGCGCGCAGAGCCGCTAGTGCCACTAGCGCCTCGCCTGCGGCCGCGCTGCCCGAGTCCACAACTTCGATGGGGAACTGGCTGAGTTCTTTGCGGGCCTCGTCTTGCGCCAGCTTAGCTGCGTCATGGCACGCGCTGAAGCGCGGGGAGACCGTGATGCAAAGTACCGCATCGGCGATGCCGGCGGCCTGGCGGTAGGCGTCGAGGAACCGCGCGGGCGACGGCGCCGAGGTCTTGGGCGGCGAAGCGGCATGCTTCAGAAGACGGTAGAAGTCGCTGGGGGAGAGATCCACACCGTCGAGATACGCTTTGCCATCCAGCACGACGGACATTGGTACGGTGAACGTGGGCACACCCGCGGCTAGGCCAGGCGGCAACGTCGCCGCGCTGTCCACTACGATGGCGACGCGCGCCTTCGCGGTGTCAGCGCTGGTCTTCGAGAGCGTAGGTCAGATCCTCGGGCTGCGTCGGTGGCGGGGCCGTACGTGCATCGAACAGGGCCGGGACCAGCATGATGACCAGCGAAAGGGTAGAGAACCCGAACAGGGCAACGTATCCCGGCCCACCTTCGCGGCTGAGCCAGGCCAGCACGATGAGCGTAGGGGCGGTGATGGCCAGCAGCGCGGCCCGCACGAACCGCCGCCCGATGCGGAAGAACACCACTGTGGCGCCCCCTACAACAAGGAAGACAACTGCGACTGAGCCATCGAACGCCTGAAGCGGCACCCCCGTCTGCTCCAACAGCTCCTTACGTCCATAGAAGTAGAGGAACCAGTAACCGAGGAAGGGGAGCGGCAGCACAGTGAGCGAGGCCATCAGCCAGTCGCGGCGCGCCACACGCGACAGGATGCGCACGAACATCCACAGGGAGAAGGCGACGTAGGCGATGGAGACGGCATAGATAGGGATGCCCAGGGGCAACGCCCCTTTGGTGACGACGCCCCACGCACCGTAGCCGATGGCGCTCATCGCGAGACCCCAGGAGATGAGCGGCACAACAAGGGCATAGCCCACCCAGGGGTACGTCCATATCGGGCGGCCACGTCTCCAGCCCAAGAAGCTGATGGCCAGGGCAACAGTGAGCAGCGCTGCCACCATCCAGGGCTTGGTCCATAGGTGCAGCGCGAAGATTAGTGCGAGGACCAGATGGGGCAGGGCAGCGAAGACCGCATGCGACCACGACCCCCTGGTATGCACCTCATAGAACTTGCCGGCGATGGCCCGGGTCTCGCCGAGCTCACGCATGGCCTGACGCAGCGCCTCGTCGGTGGACATACCCTTGTCGGCCAACTCCTGAGCGCGGTCCTCGACGTGGTCGCGCAACTCGCGCAGGATCTCCCGCTCCTCTGCGGGAGCGAGGTGGAGCTGCCGCTGCAGCTCGGCCAGGTAGCCGCGAAGGATGGGGGTCATGGATAACTAGCTCGGCTGCGGTCTGGGCTGGGCTACTAGGTTGACGGCGGCAGCGAAGCGGTTCCACTCCTGAAGCATGGAGTCTAGCTTCTCTTCGCCATGCTCGGTGATGTGGTAGTACTTGCGGTTCTGCCCGCTGGGAGAGCTTCCCCAAGAGCTCACCACCAGCTTTTCTTTCTCAAGTCTGTGCAAGGCAGGGTAGAGGGTTCCCTCTTTGAAACGGAAGTAGCCGCTGCTGCGCCGCCCCATCTCGCGCACGAGCTGATAGCCGTACATCGGCTCCACGACCAGTAAGGAAAGTAGTAGCGTTTCGGTGCTGCCCTTCAGAAGTTCACGCCGGTACACCCCAGGTTCATTTTCCATACGTTTTCGACTCCTCTCACGCCACTATCATGTACTACACACCCCCATATTCGTCAAGAGGCGTGAAGGTTAGCTTGCCAACGGCTGTGGAAAAGGCTTCGCGGTTTGCTGGGCGGCTTGGGCATGCGCTACAATGGCCGTACGCTTTCCGGAGAGTACGACGTTGAAAGACCGCCAGATCCAGCGCCTCCCTGGGATGAGGGACCGTCGCCCGAAAGAGTTTGTCGGCGAGACTCAGGCCGCTGAGCGGCTGTCCGCCCACCTCGACAAGGCCGGCTTCCAGCCGGTGGACACGCCGCTGCTCGAGGAGACTGAGCTGTTCACCCGCAAGGGCGGCGTGGAGCTGACCGGCAGCCTCTACGCCTTCGTGGACCCCGGTGGGCGGCGCGTCAGCCTGCGGCCCGAGTTCACCTCGTCGGTCATCCGCTGCTTCGTAGAGGAGGTTATCCAGCCTCCAGCGCGGCTGCGGTACAGCGGGCCGGTGTTCCGCTATGAGCGGGGCCACGGACAGACGTTCCGGCAGTACGTGCAAGTGGGCGGCGAAGTCATCGGCGCCCAGGGCGACGAGACCGACGCCGGACTCATCCATCTAGCGTGCTCCGGCCTGGAGTCGCTGGGGCTGGAAGTGGCGGTACGGGTCGGCCACCTCGGAGGGTTGAACGGCCTGCTCGCCGGTTTCGGGCTGTCCGAGGCGGCCAACCGGTTCATTATAGGCAATGTATCTTTGTTGAAAGAGGGACGAACCAACACGACCGTGCTGGTGGACCAGGCCACGCAAGCGGGCCTCGTCCGCGCATCGCAGAACGGCGGCACCCACGCGGACGGCTCGGCGCTAGGGGGTGTGCTGCAGGACGTCCTTGGCGACGCCATGGCCAAGCCTGTCGGGCGGCGCACCACCGAGGAGATCCTGGCGCGGCTGCGGCGCAAGGCGCGCGACGCCAACGACGGAGCCCGCTTCACAGCCGGACTGGAGTTCGTGGCCGCGCTGGTCGAAGTGCACGGCACACCGAAGGACGCGCTGAAAGAACTGCGGACGCTGGCCAAGGCCCGGGGAGTCTCCGATGCGCCGCTGGACTCACTAGAGGCGCTCTGTGCCGCCCTAGCAAAGCGGGGCTTCGACGGGCGCAGGGTGCGAGTGGACATGGCCCTCGCCCGTGGCATCGCGTACTACACAGGCATGATTTTCGAGCTAACCAGCCCCCAGCTTCCCGGAGGTGCCTCGCTGGGGGGCGGCGGGCGCTACGATGGGCTGGTGCAGGCCCTGGGCGGCGACGACCTGCCCGCGCTGGGCTTCGCCTGCGACATGGACTACGTTCAGGCCGCGCTGGGCGCTCCCTCTGGCTCGAAGGCGGCCAGATGATGACGAAGAGCATGACGGACCGCGCCATCGTATTCCCTCCCCCTCGAGAGGGGAGGATCCAGGTGAGGGTGAAGCCTTTCCCCACTTATGCGTTCACCTCCATCCCCGCCTTCCCCCCTCAAGGGGGAAGGGAACCCCAACCCCCCACTTCCGAGGGCATCCGATGACTTCGTTGCGGCTGGGCATCGCCAGCGATGGGGCCTTGCACGAGCCGACGCTGCGGTTCTTCAAGGACTGCGGCATCGAGGCTTCGACCTCGAACCCCCGCAGCTACACCGGCCACATCCGCGCGCTGCCCGGCGTGGTCGTCCACTTCCTGCGCGGCGGCGACATCACCAACAAGGTGGAAGAGGGGAGCATAGACTTCGGCGTGGTAGGCCTCGACCGCTACGAGGAGTCACGGCGCGAGGGCGGCGACGCCCACGTCATCATCGAGTCGCTGGGCTTCGGCCACTGCGAGTTGGTGCTGGCGGTGCCCGACTCGTGGGTGGACGTGACCTCGGTGGCCGACCTGGCCGACCTGTCGCTGGAGTTCCGGCGCGAGGGCCGCGACCTGCGGGTGGCGACCAAGGCGCCCCGGCTTGTGGAGCGATTCCTGTTCCGCCACGGCGTGGGCCACTTCGCGCTGGTGCAGTCCAGCGGCACGCTGGAGGCGGCGCCGGCCATGGGCTACGCCGACATGATTGCCGACATCTCCTCCTCCGGCCTGACCCTGCGGGAGAACCGGCTCAAGACGCTGCACGGCGGCACCATCATCAAGTCCGAGGCGGTGCTCATCGCCAACCGCGGCCTCGTGGTGGGGGACAAGGCCAAGCTGGAGAAAGCGCGGGCGCTGGTGGAACTCATCGAGGGCTACCTGCAGTCCAAGGACTACTTCAGCGTGACGGCCAACCTGCGAGGCGAGACGCCGGAGGAGGTGGCCAGCTACATCCTAAGCCGGGCCGTCATCGCCGGGCTGCGCGGGCCGACCATCGCCAAGGTGCACACCCGCACCGGCGAGGGGTGGTACGCGGCGACCGTCGTTGTCTCCAAGGAAAAGCTCATGGACGCGGTGGACAACCTGCGCCAGATCGGCGGCAGCGGCGTCACCGTTGGGCAGCCCAACTACGTCTTCCACGGCGAGTCGAAGGCATACAACCGGCTGGTGAACGGCACCGGCGACGCCCAGCCTCCGGATGCCTAACCTCCCGGAGCACATCCACCTGGCGCACCAGGCGGCGCTGCGGCTGCGGGACACTCGACTGAATGAGCACATGGGGAGCTACCTACTGGGAGCGACGGCGCCGGACATCCGCATCATCACCAAGCGGCCGCGCGAGGAGTACCACTTCTCGCCGCTGGAGTTCGAGGCCGTGGGCGCGGGCGCGAAAGGCCTGTTCGCAGCACACCCAGGACTGCGGGCGCTGCCCAAGGAGGACGGCATCACCCGCGCCTTCGTGGCGGGCTACCTGACCCACCTGGTCGCCGACGAGGTGTGGATTACGCAGATGTACCGGCCCTACTTCGCCAACCGGAAACTGTTCCCAGACGAGACGCAGGGCAAGGTCATGGACCGGGCGCTCCAGCTGGAGCTGGACCGGCAGAACCGCGAGGCCATCGCCACGGCGGCGCCCGCGCTATCCTGGCCCGTGGACGGCGTCGAGATCGGCTTCATCGGCAGCGACCTGCTGGAGCGCTGGCGCGTATGGGTCGTGGGCTTCATGCAGCACGCCTACGAGTGGGAGCGGCTGCGCAACCAGGCTCGGCGCATCGCCGCCGGCGACGACGGCCACGCCGCCCACCGCCTCGCCGACGACTTCATCCGTGGCCTGCCAGAGAGCCTAGCGCGGCTCCACGAGGCGGTGCCACCGAAGGAATGGGCCACATATCAGGAGCGAACGGTGAGGAGTCTGGTAGAGACAGCGGGAGAATACTTGGGATGATAGAAAAACAGCACAATCAGTATCAACGGCGGCCCGTCGTAGGCCCCCGAAAGGGGCTGTGCGCATATTGTCGCAGGCCGACTAGGCGTGCTCCTGGATTCAAAGAGCGTTTACTTTTCTGCAATTCGCGCCATCGAGAAGCTTAATTCAAGGGTATCCATAAGCGAGGGAAAAGGAAGCTATGGCCGACACACGGCGGACTTGCCAGTCCTAGATAACGCCTTCCGTCATATCTAATTTGGGAGCACTACCCTTGAAGCGCATCCTAGGTCTATCTGAGGCAAAGAAAGCCCTCTCCGCCCAGCGAGGGTTCGACTTCGACACGGTGCCGTCGCACGTCCAGAAGCGCATCGTGGAGATATTCGGCGAGCCGCTGACGCTGCATCAGGTCGTCCAGCGTGTTATAGAGCAGGTGCGCACGCAGGGCGACGCCGCGCTGCGCGACCTGGCCAAGCGCGTGGACGGCATGGACCTGGGCGAGACGGAGGTGCCGCGCCAGGCAATTGAGGAGGCGGAACGGCAGGTGCCCCAGGCGCTGCGCGACGCCATCCGCACGTCGGCCGAGCGCATCCGCCGCTTCCACGAGGCGACGATGCCCAAGGAGTGGATGGACAAGAAGGCAGGCTACGGCCGCCTGGTCAACGCCGTCGGCAGCGTGGGGTGTTACGTCCCCGGCGGCACGGCGCCGTACCTCTCGACGGTGCTGATGACGGCCATCCCGGCGCGGGTTGCAGGGGTCGAGACGGTCGTGGTCTGCACGCCAGCGGCTCAAGGCAAGCTGCCGAGCCCGGCGGTTCTGGCCGCGGCTAAGGCCGCGGGCGCGGACCGCGTCTTTTGCATCGGCGGCGCTCAGGCCGTCGCGGCGCTTGCCTACGGCACCGAGTCCGTGCCCAAGGTGGACATGGTCTGCGGGCCGGGCAATATCTTCGTCACCCTGGCCAAGAAGCTGCTGTACGGCGTCGTGGGCATTGACGGGCTGTACGGACCCACCGAGACGCTGGTGGTGGCCGATGAGACGGCCCACCCGACGCTGTGCGCCGCCGACCTCCTGGCCCAGGCCGAGCACGACGTCATGGCCATGCCCGTGCTCGTCACCACGTCCGAGGCGCTCGCCTCCACCGTGGAGAAGGAGGCCGAGGCGCGACTGCGGCGGCTCGAAAGGAGTAAGATAGCAGGTGCATCCATGGAGTCGCGGGGCACGGTCGTGCTGGTGCGCGACCTGGACGAGGCGATGGAGGTCGCCAACGCCTTCGCGCCGGAGCACATCAGCCTGATGGTGCGCGACCCGTGGAAGCTGGTGCCGAAGGTGCGCAACGCGGGAGCGGTCTTCGTCGGCGAGTTCTCCCACGAAGTGCTGGGCGACTACGTGGCGGGGCCGAGCCACGTGATGCCGACCGGCGGCACGGCGCGGTTCAGTTCGGGCCTGGGGGTGCACAGCTTCTTGAAGTACACGCCGGTGGTGGCGCTGGATAGGGCGACGGCGCTGTCGCTGACGCCCGCGGCGTCGGCGCTGGGACGCGCCGAGGGGCTGACGGGCCACGCCGAGGCCGCAGAGGTGCGGCTGGAGTTGAGCGAAGAAGAATAGGAAAGGTTTTATCAAACATAGCGCACCCCCTATCCCTCTGGCCCGATGGCATCGGGCCAGAGGCCTTCCCCCTCAAGGGGGGAAGGGTGTGTCCTCCTCCCCCCTTGAGGGGGAGGACCTTCAGCACCGTAGCGGTGCTGAAGAGGTAGGGGGTAGGAGTGCTCCGAGGAGGCGATGCCATGAAGGGGAGAAAGAACGGGGTGGAGCGGCTGGTCAGGCCCCACCTGCGCAACGTGGAGACCTACGCAGCGGTGGACCCGCCGGAGGAGTTGGCGAGGCGCGCGGGCATCCCCGAGGACAAGATCATCAAGCTGAACGGGAACGAGAACCCCCACCCGCCGCTGGACTCGGTGCGGAAGGCGGTGGCGCAGACGGCCATCAACATCTACCCTGACCCGCTACAGCGCAAAGTGCGCCAGGCGCTGGCCGGGTACACCGGCGTGGACGCCGACCACATCATCGCGGGCGCGGGCAGCGACGAGCTGATCGACCTGCTGTTCCGGCTGTTCATCGAGCCGGGCGACACCATTCTGGACTTCGACCCGACCTTCGCCATGTACGCCTTCTGCGCGCGCGTCGCGGACGGCAAGCTCAAGCTGGTGCCGCGTAACGAGACCTTCGACCTGGACGTGGAGGCGGCGAAGAAGGCGATAGACCCGCGCACGAAGATCATCTTCCTCAGCTCGCCCAACAACCCGACGGGCAACATGGCGACGGAGGAGCAGGTGCGGGCGCTGCTGGAGACGGGCTTGGTGGTGGTGGTTGACGAGGCGTACTTCGAGTTCTGCAAGCAGACGGCGGCGCACCTGGTGCCGGAGTACGACAACCTGGTGGTGCTGCGCTCCATGAGCAAGTGGGCAGGCCTGGCAGGGCTGCGCGTGGGCTACGGCATGATGAGCCCGACGCTGGCGAAGCATATCGTGGACATCAAGTCGCCGTACAACCTGAACGTGGCCGCCGAGGCAGGGTTGCTGGCCTCCATCCAGGAGGCGCCGGCGCTCCTCGCGGACGTGGACAAGATCGTGCGCGAGCGAGAACGGATGACCAAGCTGCTCAAGACGCTCCCCGGCGTGAAGCCGTGGCCGTCGGCGGGCAACTTCGTGCTCGTCCAGTTCCCCCCCGGTAAGGCGCAGACCGTCTTCCACGGCCTCGCGCAGCAGGGCATCTTCGTGCGCAAGTTCGGCTCCGACCGGCTGCGCGATTGCTTCCGCATCTCGGTCGGCACTCCGGCGCAGACGGACGCGCTCATCGCCGCCATGCGAGAATTGGTCTAAAGGAAGTCCGTATCTGCCTTCCGCCTCGCAGCGGATAAGGTACAGGATAGTGTGAGAGCTTATACCCTTCACCCTATGACTCCGATGACATCGAGGTCATAGGCCTCTCCCCCGGTAGGGGAGAGGGGATGTCCCACCCCTCCCCCTTGAAGGGGGAGGGCCTTCGTCCCGATTCCATCTGGACGCAGGGGTGAGGGTGAAATGTAAGCCCTGAGAGGATAAGGAATGCCGCGCAACGCAACCGCAAAGGCGCCCGTGCGAAAGGGCCAGGTCAGCCGTACGACCAAAGAGTCGCAGGTCTCGGTGGAGCTGCTCCTGGACGGCACCGGCAAGTATGACGTCAACATCGGCAACGGCTTCTTCAAGCACATGCTGGAACAGCTCGCCAAGCACGGTCTCATGGACCTGAAGCTGTCGGCCACGGGTGATGTGGAGGTGGGCTGGCATCACGTCGTGGAGGACACAGGCATCGTGCTGGGGCGGGCGTTGCGCCAGGCGGTGGGCGAGGGGAGGGGTATCGTGCGCATCGCGCACGCCTACGCGCCTCTGGACGAGGCGTTGGCGCTGACCGTGGTGGACCTGTCGGGGCGCGGCTACGCCGTGGTGGACACCGGGCTGACGCACGAGGACGACCTGGGCGGGCTGCCCGCGGACCTGGTACGCCACTTCCTCGAGAGCATGGCCCGCGAGGGCGGCGTCACGCTGCACGTGCGGATGCTGGCGGGCGTCAACGGCCACCACAAGGCCGAGGCCATCTTCAAGAGCCTGGGCCGGGCCATCCGTGCCGCCGCGAAGGTGGACGGCCGCGCCGCTGGCGATATCCCCAGCACCAAAGGCACTATCAGAGGTTGAATAAGCAGCCCGCCCAGGACAGCCTGGCCGTTGTCCGCCGGTTCTACGAGGCGTTCAGTAAGCGCGACGACGCGGCGCTGCTGGCGCTGGTGGCCGACGACGCGGTGTGGACGGCCTACGGCCCGCCCGAAGTCCCGTTCGTCGGCACCTGGCGCGGCAAGCGGGAGCTGGTGCGCTACTACGCCGCTGTCCGAGTTACGCTCGACGTCCGCAAATACGAGCCGCGGGAGTACGTGGTGGACGGCGGCACGGTGCTGGTGCTGGGCCATGTGACGGCCATCGCCAGGCCCACGGGCAGGACCTTCGAGAGCCACTTCGCCCATGTCTATACCGTCCGCGGCGGCCTGCTCACCAGCTACCGCAACTTCCTCGACACCGCGGCCTTAGTGGCAGCGCTGCGGCCCTAGAGTTCAGCGCAGAGTCCGCTCGCGTACCGCGGACTTTGGGTGTGGACGTCATCGCCCGCCCTAGGTGACCTTCGACAGCTCGAAGCGGTAGTCCTCGACGATGGGGTTGGCGAGGAGTCTGGAGCACATCTCTTTGACCTTGGCGTTCGCCTTGGACTCACTGGACTCGTCGAGCCGGACCTCGAAGTACTTGCCCGCGCGGACGCTCTGCACCGTGCCGAAGCCGAGGCTCCTGAGGCCGCCGAGGATGGTCTGACCCTGAGGGTCGTTGACCGACGGCTTGAGGGTGATATAGACCTTGGCGAGGTACACCGCTACGGGACCATCCACTCGGGCGCGTTCCCGGAGCTGATATGGGCGTCGAGGAAGGCGGCGATGCGCGCTTCGTCGTACACGTCAAAGGCGTCCAGGTAGTTCCAGGCTGTGAGGGCGAACTTGGTGGGCATGTTGGGATAGGGCGAGACCACGACTTTGCGGCCCTGGTAGAAGTTGACCAGCTTCGCCACATCGTCGGGGCAGCCGTCGGGGCAGTTGTAGTGGACGCCCACGCCGCCGTGTTCCAGGTTGTGGATGAGCACCTCGTCGGGTATCGGATCGTTGTACACGCCCCAGGCCACCGGCGCGTTGGGCTGGGAGTAGTGCCAGCCGGAGGTGGCAGGAATCGAGTTGTAGGGACCGTGAGACTCCCCTAGCTGGATATGGGTCGTGCCCTGGTCGTCGTAGCGTTGACCGGGAGCGTTCTCCGGTATGTTACCCCCGCCTCTCCCGAAGGGCAGGCCGGGCAGGAAAAGGGAGGCTAGGAGAACGGTAGCGACGAGGCCGACGCCGACGAAGATGGCGTAGCGCCTCAGGGCCTTGCGCGACTGGCGCCGCGCACGGCGGGCAGCGCGTGCCTGGGTGGGCGTCAGTTTCTGGACTGGGGCCTTGGCCTTGGAATCGGTCTTCGGCGGCTCGGTCTTGGTTGCGTCTGCCATGATTCCCTTTCATTGACCTTGGACTGACGGATGACGACCTTACAATTGTACGAAATCTTCAAATAAGGGGTTGGCTGGTCAGCCTGCGGTACGCCTCGATGTACCGCTCCCGGGTCTTCTCGACCACGTCGTCCGGTAGGTCAGGGGCCGGCGGGTTGTGGTCCCAGGCCTGGGTGTTGAGCCAGTCGCGGACGAACTGCTTGTCGAAGTTAGGCTGCGACCTCCCCGGGGCATACCCCTTCGCGTCCCAGAAGCGGCTGGAGTCGGGCGTGAGCAGCTCGTCTATCAACGAAAGCCGCCCTTCGATGAAGCCGAACTCCATCTTGGTGTCGGCGATGACGATGCCGCGCCCCTCGGCGTACCGGCGGGCGTGCTCGTACACGGCGATGGCCTTCTCCCGCAGCGCCCGCGCGGTCTCGGCGCCGGCCATGTCCTCCACCTCGCGCTCGGTCATGGGCAGGTCGTGGCCCGTCTCGGCCTTGGTGGTGGGCGTGAACAGCGGCCCCGGGAAGCGGTCGCCCTCCCGCAGGCCCTTGGGCATGGCCTGGCCGGACACGGTGCCGCTCTTGCGGTACTCGGCCCAGGCCGAGCCCGCGATGTAGCCGCGCACGACACACTCCACGTCCACGCGCTTGGCCCGCCGCACCACCATGGCCCTTCGGGCCAGCTCGGGCGGCAGTTTCAGATCGGGCCGCGCGGTGCCAAGAGCCACCAGGTGGTTCGGCACGAGCTGGGCGGTCTGGCGGAACCAGAACGCCGACATCTGACACAGTACCGCCCCCTTGTCGGGCACGGCGTTGGGCAGCACCACGTCGAACGCGGAGATGCGGTCGGTGGCCACCATGAGCAGCAGACCGCCGCCGAGGTCGTACGTGTCGCGAACCTTGCCCCGGTGGACGAGGTTCGGCAGGTTGGTCTCGCGGATAGCAGTCACAGGGATAACCTTTACCTCTGGGCCTTGCTGGTCTTGCGCTGTATCGCCGGCAGCAGCCCCGCCCGACGGAAGACCTCGTCCACATGGCGGACGTAGTGGGTCTCGTCGAAAACGCCAGCGAGCTCCGCGCGGCTCAGGACCTCCCTGACCTTGGCGTTGGCCGACGCCAGCTCGCGCAGGTGCACGCCCTCATCGAAGGCCCGCATGGAGAGGACCTGGACGAGTTTGTACGCCTCCTCACGCGCGAAGCCGTGCTCCACCATGGAGAGGAGCAGCCGCTGGGAGAAGAAGGCGCCGTTGGACGACTCCAGGTTCTTGCGCATCCGGTCGGGGTACGCGCGCATGCCCTCGACGATGCCGGCGAACAGGTCGAGCATGTAGTCGAGGGCGAGGCACGAGTCAGGAAGGATGAGCCGCTCGGCAGAGGAGTGGCTGATGTCGCGCTCGCCCCACAGGGCCACGTTCTCGAGCGCCGTGACGGAGTGGCCGCGCACCAGCCGCGCAAGGCCGCAGATGCGTTCCGACAGCTCCGGGTTGCGCTTGTGGGGCATCGAGGACGAGCCGGTCTGGCCCTCACCAAACGGCTCCTCGACCTCACGTATCTCGGTGCGCTGAAGGGCGCGTATCTCGGTGGCGAACTTCTCGAGCGAGGCCGCGATGAGGGCCAGCGTGACTATGAAGTGGGCGTGGCGGTCGCGCTGCAGCACCTGGCTCGAAAGCGGAGCCACCGCGAGGCCAAGCTTGGCGCAGACGCGCTCCTCCACCGACGGCGGCACGGTGGCATGACTGCCGACGGGGCCGGACAGCTTGCCGACGGCGATGCCCTTAGCCGCCTCGGCCAGCCGTGCCTTGTGGCGGCGCATCTCGTCCCACCACACGGCCAGCTTGAGGCCGAAGGTGATGGGTTCGGCATGGACGCCATGGGTCCGGCCCATCATCAGGTCGTCCTTGTGCTTCAGCGCCCGCGCTCCCAGGCCCTCGATCACGCGGGCCACGTCCTCGTCGAGGATGGCGGCGGCCTGGCGGAGCTGGAGGCTCGTGGCCGTATCCCACACGTCGCTGGTGGTCAGGCCGTGGTGGAGCCAGCGGCCCTCCGGTCCCAGCCGCTCGGTGATGGAGCCGAGGAAGGCCGTCATGTCGTGCTTGGTGCGCTTCAGGATGTCCTGTAGCCGCCCCAGGTCGTGGGCGGCGGAGCGCAGTTTGGCGGCGTCGGCCTTCGGCACCACGCCCTCAGCGGCCCACGCCTCGACGGCGGCCAACTCCACCGCCAGCCATGTGTCGTACTTGTTCTCGTCCGACCAGACCCGCTTCATGGCGGGCCGGGAGTACCGTTCAATCATGTTCTCACTCTACCATGACACATCCGGATCCGTCCCTCCAAGAGGTGATGAGCGTAGGGGCCTACGGAAGGCACGCCTTCACAGGCCCTGGGCGATGTCGCGGCGGTAGAAGCCGCCTTCGAAGTGGATGCGGGCTGCGTTTTCGTAGGCCCTGCGGCGCGCATCGGCCACGCTGTGTCCGAGCGCCGCCACCGTGAGCACGCGCCCCCCGGCGGTCTCAACCGTCCGGCCGTCCGCGCCCAGCCGCGTACCGGCGTGGAACACCAACGCGTCGTGGTCCATGGCGTCCAGCCCATGGATGGGGTGGCCCGTGTTGTAAAGGCCGGGGTAGCCACCTGAGGCGACCACGATGCCGACACAGGCACGTCTGTCCCACTGGATGACCGCGCCTTCCAGGTCGCCGCCAGCCGTCGCCATCATCGCCGCCAGCAGGTCGCTCTTCAGCCTCGGCAGCACCGCCTGGGTCTCCGGGTCGCCGAAGCGGCAGTTGAACTCGAGCACCTTCGGGCCGTCGGCGGTGAGCATGAGCCCGGCGTACAGCAGGCCACGGAAGGGACAGCCCTTGTCCGCCAGGCCGCGCGCCACCGGCTCCATAACCTCGCGCCGGATGCGCTCCTCCAGCGCCGGGCCCCACTCGGGCGGCGGGCTGAAGCTGCCCATGCCGCCTGTGTTTGGGCCTTTGTCGCCGTCGTGGGCGCGCTTGTAATCGCGGGCCGCCACCATCGGCGAGACGCGCTCTCCGTCCACGAAGGCGAAGACACTCATCTCCCGGCCCGAAAGGCACTCCTCGACGAGCACCGTATCGCCTGCCGCGCCGAAGACGCGCCGCTCCAGGCAGTCGCGCACCGCCTCGGCGGCCTCCTCATGCGTCCTCGCCACAACGACCCCCTTGCCAGCCGCCAGGCCATCGGCCTTGACCACGACGGGCAGGGCGACGTGCGGCGACCCGACGTGGTGCAACGCGTCGGCCAATGACGTGAAGGTGGCCGCGTGTGCTGTGGGCACGCCGTGGCGCAGCATCACCCCCTTGGCGAAGGCCTTGCTCGTCTCGATGCGCGCGGCGGCCTTCGTCGGGCCGAAGATGGCGCGGCCGGCGGCCTGGAAGGCGTCCACGACGCCCTTCGCCAGCGGCCCCTCGGGGCCGACGATGGTGAAGTCCACACCGTTCTGGGCCGCGAAGCGCAGCAGGCCATCCACATCATCGGCGGCGACGGCCACGTTCTTGGTCACCTGCGCGGTGCCCGCGTTGCCGGGGGCCACGTACAGCTCGCCCAGCAACCGGCTCTGGCGGAGCTTCCACGCGATGGCGTGCTCGCGCCCTCCGCCGCCGACAAGGAGCACGTTCACCGGCTCAGTGGGCATGGGCGGTTCCTGGTTCGGCAGGGCAGGGGACTTGACAAGGACAGAACGTATGTTCTATTCTCATAGTGGGACGGAAATGCACCACGAGGGGGCACTTCGGATGCGTTTGGATGGTCTGCTCCACCGGGTACTCCACGCCATCGCGGCGCGGGTCATGCCGACGGGGATGGCAGCCGGAAGACACGTTCCCGCCTCACTCCCACTCGATGGTACCGGGAGGCTTGGAGGTGATGTCGAACACCACGCGGTTGACACCGGGCACTTCGTTGGCGATGCGGTTGGAGATGCGGGCCAGCACGTCGTAGGGCAGCCGCGCCCAGTCGGCGGTCATGGCGTCCTCGCTGGTGACGGCGCGCACGGCGATGACGTGGCCGTAGGTGCGGAAGTCGCCCGTGACGCCCACGGTGCGCGTGTCGGTGAGCACCGCGAAGCTCTGCCACAGGCTGCGGTACAGGTTGTGCGCCTTGATCTCGTCCATGACGACCCAGTCGGCGGACCGCAGCACCTCCAGCTTCTCAGGCGTGACCTCTCCCATGACACGGATCGCCAGGCCGGGGCCGGGGAATGGCTGGCGATAGACCATCTCCTCGGGCAGCCCCAGGGCCAGGCCCACCTCGCGCACCTCGTCCTTGAACAGGTAGCGCAGCGGCTCCACCAGCCGCAGCTTCATGCGCGCGGGCAGCCCGCCCACGTTGTGGTGGGTCTTGATCTTGGCGGACACCTTGCTCTCCGGCGTCTTGCTTTCGATGACATCGGGGTAGAGCGTCCCCTGGGCCAGGAAGTCGGCCTTGCCCGCCTTTCCGGCCTCCTCGTCGAACACCTCGATGAACTTCTCTCCGACAGCCCGCCGCTTCTGCTCCGGGTCGGTCACGCCCTTGAGGGCGGCCAGGAACCGCTGCGAGGCGTCGGCGTGAACCAGGTTGATCTTCATGTGGCGCTGGAAGGTGCGGACGACCCGCTCCGGCTCCTCGCGCCGCATGAGGCCGTTATTGACGAAGATGCAGGTGAGCTGGTCGCTGATAGCGCGGTGGACCAGCGCGGCCACGACCGCCGAGTCCACGCCGCCCGACAGCGCGCAGATGACGCGCCCGTTGCCCACGCGGGCCTTGATGTCGGTGATGGCGTCCTCCACGAAGTTGGTCGGCGTCCACGTCCCTTCGCAGCCACAGACCTTGTAGAGGAAGTTCTCGATGAGGGCACGGCCGTTGGGCGTGTGCACGACTTCGGGATGGAACTGGATGCCGTACCTGCGGGAGCCGTCGCCCATGACGGCGACGGGCGAGTTGTCGGTGTAGGCCAGGGAGCGGAACCCTGGCGGTGGCGCGACGATCTGGTCGCCGTGGCTCATCCACACGGGCATCGAGGGCGGCAGGCCGGCGAACAGCGGCACGTCCGAGGCGTTCTGGTGAAGGACGGCGTGGCCGTACTCGCGCTTGGCGCCGGGTGCGACCTTGCCGCCGAGCTGGTGGGCCAACGCCTGCATCCCGTAGCAGATGCCGAGGACCGGCAATCCGCGGTCGAACACCCACGCCGGCGCCAGCGGCGCGCCTTCGTCGTACACGCTGGCCGGGCCACCCGACAGGATGACGCCCCTCGGTTCCAGCGCCGCAACCTTTTCCCACGGCGTGTCGTGGGCGATGATCTCGCAGTAGACCTTGCTCTCGCGGACGCGCCGGGCGATGAGGCGGCTGTACTGGGAGCCAAAGTCTATGATGACGACCGCCTCGCGCTGGACGCCCCGCTCGCCTTGGGCCTGACGGGTGGGCGGCGCGAGCGGCTGTTGCGCTCGCTTCTCCTTGGCGATCTCCAGGTAGGCCGAGACCTCCAGGTCGTCGGAGGTCGCCACCCTTCGGCTAGGGCCGGCCTCAGTGGGGGGCGCAGCACCATCGCCTTTTTTGGCGGGGCGGGTCGTGGGGGAAGTGGTGTCCTCTGGCATGGGTGTTGAGGGGTAAGCCTAACACCAGTGGCCCGCTCTGACAACCAGTGCTGTGCCCTTCGTGCTACACTAGCGGGCGTCTCCCATGAACGCGCTCGCCTCCACACGCAAGGCATCAGGCCCACCATCCGGTCAGGTCTCCGCCGCCGTCGAAGTCCTGAAACAGGGCGGTGTGGTGGCTGTGCCTACCGACACCCTGTACGGGCTTGCGGCGAACGCCCTCAACGAAGTCGCCGTCCGTCGCGTTTTCGCCGTCAAAGGCCGCCCAGAAGGCATGGCGTTGCCAGTCCTCATCGCCGACACAGAAGACCTGGCGAAGTTCGCTGTGGATGTGCCTGAGGCGGCCTGGAAGCTCGCCCGCCGGTTCTGGCCCGGCCCACTGACGCTCGTGCTGCGGAAGGCCGACGTCATCCCGAGCATCGTCACCGGTGGCGCCGACACCGTCGGCCTGCGCGTCCCCGCCGCCGACCTGGTGCGGCAGATCGTCCGTGAGTTGGGCGCGCCCGTCACTGGCACCAGCGCCAACCGCACCGGCAAGCCCGGCCTGACAACCGCCGACGACGTAATGGCTGAGCTAGGCGGCCTGGTTGATCTCGTGCTGGACATCGGGCCGATCACCAGCGACTATCAGGGCGCCGCCTCCACCATCATCGACATGCTCTCACAGCCGCCACTCATCCTACGGGAGGGGCCGGTATCGACGGAGGACATCGGAGAACAGTGCGGCGTCGCGGTGGTCAAGTTCGCTGGCGCATGACCAAGCCGCTTGACATCACCGCTCTTTCCGTTCGTGTGGACGCCGAGTTGCGCGCCGTCTTCGGCACACGGGACATGCTCCTGTACAGGATGATGACCTACCACCTGGGCTGGGCCGACCGCCAGGGCGGGCCTGTTCCTGGCGGGCCGCCGCCCCGGCTCCACGGCGTCGCCTGCTTGGCCGCGTGCCAGGCTGCCGGCGGCGACATGGAGAAGGCCATGCCGGCCGCGGCAGCCGTGGAGATGGTCAACTGTTTCGTCGAGATCCACGACGACGTCCAGAGCGGGCGGCCGTACCGCGGCGCCCGCGAAGCCGTCTGGTCCGTGTGGGGCCCCGCCCAAGCCATCAATGCCGGCGACGGGATGCACGCCCTCGCCCGCCTCGCCCTGCTGCGCCTCATGGAGCGCGGCGTCTCGCCGGAGACGGCCTTTCGGGCCACCAAACTCCTCGACCACGCGGCCCTGGCCCTTTGCGAAGGGCGGTTCCAGGACATGGAAGCCCAGGAGCGGCTGGACATGCCCGTCGCCGCGTATCTCAAGATGGCCGAGGGCAAGTCGGGCGCGCTGCTAGCCTGCGCGATGCAGCTCGGCGCGCTGGCGGCCGGAGGCGGCGAGGCCGTCCTGTCGGCCATGGTGGCATGCGGCGCCAAGACAGGCATCGCCCTCCAGGTGCAGGGAGACCTCCGCGAGCTGTGGGGCGACGGCGACGGCGCGTCTGTCGCCATCGAAGTGCTGAACAAGAAGAAGCTGCTCCCCGTAGCCTATGCCCTAGAGAAGGCCGCCCTCCGCGAGAAGCGCCGTATCGGCGACATCTACTTCAAGCGCGTCCTCCAGCCTGACGACGTGGCGGCGGTGCGGCAGATCGTCGAGGGCCTGGGCGCCCGCGACTTCTGCGAGGGGCTGGTCAAGCAGCACCACGCCGACGCCTTGGCCGCACTGTCTGCCGCCGGACTGCCCGAGCCGGGCGTGCGGACGATGCAGAGCTTCACTGCTTCACTGCTAGGGTAGGTCAACCACCAGGCGGTACGCCTCTGTGCCGTAGTAGCCGCCTCCAGCCAGGATCGTCAGGTCTCCAGACAGGCGGCACCCAACGACGGCGCCGGTCAGTAGCGGCGACACCGGCACCAACTTCCAGGTGTCACCTCCATCGAGACTGAAGGCCGGCTGGTTGAAGTACGTAAAGGCGGATGCTCCACTCCCCCCAGCAGAGACCGCGCCGGTGAAAGAGACCAAGGCAGCTTGCATGTTGTCCCGGCACTCGGCGATGCTCCCTCCCACGGCCCCATCGCCCACGCGTTCCCAGAAAGTACCCCTGCTCCTCGACCGCATGAGCGCGCCGCCATCCGGCCCGGCGACCCACACGGTGGCATCCTCGGCGTAGTCAGCCGAGACAACGATAGTGGGTGGAGCAAACGCTTTGCCTTGTACTACCACATGCCATGACTGGCCCCCATCCAGGCTGCGGAGGATACGGCTCTGCGACCCGTAGGCGTCGGTGCTCCGGTAAAACTCCTGCTCGAAGGTCCCGGCGAAGATGGTCGCGTCCTGCACGAAGTTGGGGGAGAAAGCGACGTCGTGCACCGCCTGCGGCGAGGCGGCCAGCACCTCCCACGTCTCGCCGCCGTCACTCGAGTACACCAGGCCCCTTGCGATGGCCGCCAGGAGCGTCACACCCTCCGGCGTCTCCACGGTTTCGATGACCTGTACCGTCGCGCGGCCATAGACCACCCGCCAGGTCGCGCCGCCGTCCTCGCTCTTCGCCACGCCCCACCCGCCGCCCGCATACACCGTCCTGTCCTCGGCGAAGTACGGCGAGAACGCGACGGAGGTAGGGGAGGGGTCTGCGAAGCCGACAGACACGCTCGCCGTCAGTGTCCAGGATTTCCCCATGTCGCGGCTGATGGCCACGCCGCCGCTGGCGACCGTCGCCACCGTGCCATCTCGTCCCGCGTCCGGCGACACCGCCAGGTACGCCAGCGCCGCCGTCTCGATGCCGCCAACCGCCTCCCATGACGCGCCCGCGTCTCGCGACAGCCAGAACACTCCATCCCCGGTTGTGGGCTGTGCCCCCAAGGCAACGCTGCCGCGGCCCGAGGTCCACAACCGAGACACGTCAGCCCCCTCCGAAGGCACAACTGCCACCAGCCATGTGGCGCCCGAGTCGTCCAACAGCAAGATGCCGCCCGCTTCCGTGGCCAAGACGATACGTGTCTTGCCGCTGTTATCCACCACCGCGAAGTCCCGGAACCCGCCGCCGTCCGCGTCCGCCAGAAGCGACCATGTCGCTCCGGCATCATCGGAGGCGTACAACGCCTCGTCATTCAGCACGTAGAGCTTGGCATCGGTCGCATGGACTCGGCTGACCGAGAACGGGAGCTCGACCTGGTAGAACCGCACACCCCTATCCGTGGACTCGAACAGGCGCCTCTGAAGCACCATATAGACCCTGCCGGACGACCCATAGTCGGCTGCAAACGCCACGTCCTCAACGAGCCACGGATCAAAGGGCGATGGGGGGACGAACTCGGATTTGGCCCAAGTTTCCACCTCATCCGCCGACCAGTGCAGGTCTTCCCCCCTGGCGAAGAGCGTGTGGTCGCGGGCATAGTCTGGTGACAGTGTGATGGCCTCGGCCCCCGTGTCCGACCCCGATACCGTCCGCCACGTCTCGCCGAAGTCTCGCGACACCCGTACACCGACCCCAGGCACCAGTGAGTAAGCCACGCCGTCCGTGTCGAAGGCGGGCGACAATGCGACGTTCCGCACCCTCGAGTCCACAACTCGCCATGCCGTGCCGCCATCCGAAGTCTTATACAGCGTTCCTCCGATAACCGCGAAGGCGGTGCCGTCCGCCTCGAACGCGGGCGAGAAGGTCACAGACGTGGCCCGGCCTGTTGGGATTCGCACATTCGAGACCGTGTATGGAAACACGGTCGTATCAAAGAGAAGCCGCTCCCGCGATGTTGTCAGAGTCACATACGGCGTGGGAACCGGAGCGTCCGCTGGCTCAAGACCCGATTCCGGCGTCTCGGTGTGCTGCTGAAAGACCGTGCCTGTGGCGACTACAGTAGGGCTCCGCACCGACGCGGCGCCGGGCCGCAAGCATGCCGCCAGCAGCACGATGACGAACGCCGCTAGGAAGCGCCAGATGGTTGTCGCCCTTTTGGCTCGGATGATCAGGTGTCTGCCCATTTTGATATTGAGTACAATCAGCCCCCAACCAGAGGACGGTACATGTACGATGTGATTGTAGTGGGTGCGCGCTGCGCGGGCGCGCCGACGGCCATGCTCCTGGCCCGCAAGGGCTACCGTGTGCTACTGCTCGACAGGGCCACGTTCCCGAGCGACACCATCTCGACCCTCATCATCTGGCAGACAGGCGTCGCCAAACTCAAACGCTGGGGCCTACTGGACAAGGTCGTGAAGTCGGGCTGCCCCAGCATCACCAGGTTCACCATGGACCTAGGCGACTTTCCCCTCTCCGGATGGGGTCCGCCTGCGGATGGTGCCGCCGAATCCTACGCGCCTCGGCGCACAGTGCTCGATAAGGTCCTCGTGGATGCCGCCGTCACGGCTGGCGCTGAACTACGGGACGAGTGCTCAGTACGGGAGTTGGTCGTGGAAGACGGTCGCGTTGTTGGTATATGCGGCACCACGAAGGAAGGCGCCACGTTCACCGAACAGGCAAGGATCGCGGTTGGCGCCGACGGCAAGCACTCCGTGGTAGCACGGGCCGGCAAGGCACCGGCGTATAGTCAACACGCCTCGCGTTCGTGCTTCTACTACACCTTCTGGGAAGACTTGCCCTGTGATGGCTACGAGGTCTATTGGCCCGAAGGCAAGAGGTACATCCTGAAGATTCCAACCAACGGGAACCAGGTGTTGGTTGTGGTTGTCTGGCCCCACGACGAGTTCACAGCCTTTCGCGCCGACGTCGAGAGGAACTACATGGCGACGCTCGGCCTCGCCCCAGAGTTGGCCGACTCGATAGGCTCCGCGAGGCGCATTAGTCGCATCCTCGGCACCGGAGACGTGCCGAACTTCTTTCGCAAGCCTTACGGACCTGGCTGGGCCTTGGTAGGCGACACCGGCTACAACAAAGACCCCATCACCGCCTTCGGGATCAGCGACGCCTTCCGGGACGCCGAACTGCTGGCGCAAGCCCTCGATGCCGGTCTGTCCGGGCTCCAGCAGCTTGATCAGGCCTTGGAAGGATACGAACAGAAGCGCAACGCGGTCGCGATGCCGCTCTACGAACACACCCTGAGCGTGGCCAACTATCAACCTCATTCGCCCAAGTCGTTCGAGGTCCGCGCAGCGCTTCGGGGGAACCAGGTGGACACGGACCGCTTCTTCGGCGCCATCGCTTCCACGGTGCCGCGGAACGAGTTCTTTAACCGCGAAAACATCCAGCGCATCTTTCGTCAGGCCGCAACCTGGGCCAAGGACACTGCAGAACGGGGCTAGGTTTGCAGTCGGCCAAGCTAGGCTGAGTGAGCGGGATTTTGCTAGACTGATTCGCCGGTGCAACAAGTCACAAGTAGGTTGGCATGAGCAAGAAAAAGACCATCCGGGACATCAACCTGACAGGGAAGACCGTCCTCGTCCGCGTGGACTATAACGTCCCGTTCCGGCCAGGCACCACCCAGATATCCGACGACAGCCGCATCCAGGCCACGTTGCCGACGATTCGGTATCTGCTCGAACGGAAGTGTAAGGTGGTCTTGGTCTCCCACCAGGGTCGGCCCAACGGCCAGGTCGTGGAAGAGATGCGCATGAAGCCGGTGGCGGAGCGGCTGTCCGCCCTGCTGGGCATCAACGTCATCCAGGCGCCCGGCGGCGTCGGCTCTGAGGTCACCCGGGCCGTTCTCGCGCTGCCGCCAGGCGGCGCGGCCATGCTCGAGAACATCCGATTCATGCCAGGCGAGGAGAAGAACGACCCCAAGCTGGCCGCTGAGCTGGCATCCTTGGCCGATGTGTATGTCAACGACGCCTTCGGCACCGCGCACCGCGCTCACGCCTCCACCGAGGGTGTCGCCCACAAGCTCCCTGCCGTCGCCGGCCTGCTCATGGAGCGCGAGTTGGAGATGCTCGGCTCGGCCCTCGACCCGCCCAAGCGCCCCTTCACCGCCATCGTCGGCGGCGCGAAGGTCTCCGATAAGTCCGCCGTCCTCGACCGGCTTGCACAGCGTGTGGATGCCATCCTCATCGGCGGCGGCATGGCTGCGACCTTCCTCAAGGCCAACGGCCTATCCGTGGGCAGCTCGCCTGTCGAGGACGAGCGCGTTGCCTCCACCGCCAAGTTCATGGACCGGATACGCTTCGGCAATACCAGCCTGCTGCTGCCCGTCGACGTCGTGGTGGCCGACGCCTTTGCCGAGAAGGCCCACCACAAGACCCTCTCCGCCGAGAAGATCGCTCATGGCTGGCGCATCATGGACATCGGCCCCGAGACGGCTGCGCTGTACGAACTCCAGATCAGGAAGTCCCAGACCGTTCTGTGGAACGGCCCGATGGGCGTCTTCGAATGGGAGCCCTTCTCTCATGGCACGGTCCGCATCGCCAAGGCCCTGGCGGGTCTGAAGGGCGCCACGACCGTCCTTGGCGGCGGCTCCACCGCCGAGGCCGTCGAGAAGCTTGGACTGGCCTCCAAGATGACCCACGTCTCCACCGGCGGCGGTGCATCCCTGGAGTTCCTCGAAGGCAGGACCCTGCCAGGCGTGGCAGCGCTATTGGACGCGTGATGCCGTGATCGACTTCCCCTACATCCGCGACCTGGTCCACTCCACCCCCTCCAAGATCGTCCTGCTGGTGGTGGATGGCTTGGGCGGCGCGCCGCATCCCAAGACCGGCAAGTCTGAGCTCGAGACCGCCTCGCTGCCGCACCTCGACCGTCTGGCCCGCGACAGCACATGCGGCCTGACGGTCCCTGTCGCCCCCGGTATCACCCCCGGCAGCGGCCCCGGCCACATGGCTCTCTTCGGTTACGACCCGGTCAAGTACCTCTTGGGCCGCGGTGTCCTGGAAGCCCTTGGCATCGGCGTCGCCCTCTCTGATGGCGACGTGGCCGCCCGCGGCAACTTCTGCAGCGTGGACGGCGACGGCCGCATCCTCGATCGCCGCGCGGGCCGCATCTCCACCGAGGAGAGCGCCCCGCTTGTGCAAAAGCTCGCCGCTATCAAGGTGCCAGGGGCGGAACTGACGGTCCATCCAGTCAAGGACCACCGCTTTGTCATGGTGCTCCGCGGCGATGACTTTGGGGACGGCGTGAGCGGCACTGACCCCGAGGCCAACGGCGTCGCGCCGTTGCCCGCCGTTAGCCTCTCCCAAGAGGCCCAGCACACCGCCGAGGTGGTCAACCGGTTCGTCTCCCAGGCCCGTGACATCCTGCGTGGCCAGCCGAAGGCCAACATGGTGCTCCTCCGCGGCTTCTCCCGGCTTCCTCGCCTACCCTCGGTAGCCTCCCGCTACGCCCTGAACCCCGCGGCCATCGCCGCCTACCCCATGTACCGCGGCCTAGCCCAACTCGTGGGTATGACGGTGTTGAGGACCAGTGCGACCTTCGACGATGAGCTGGTTACCCTAGAGACCACTTTCGCCCAGCACGACTTCTTCTTCATCCACTACAAGCCCGCCGACGCCGCTGGTGAGGACGGCGACTTCGACGCCAAGGTGCGTGCCCTCGAAGCCCTCGACGAGCACATCCCGAGGCTGCTCGACCTCAAACCCGATGTCCTCGTCGTCGCGGGCGACCATGCCACGCCCGCTATCCTCAAGGCCCACGGCTGGCAGCCCGTCCCGCTCCTTGTCCACTCGGCGCTGACCAAGAACGATGGCGTCCACGAGTTCTCGGAGCGCGCCTGCCGCCAGGGAGGGCTCGGTGTCATACCCGCCACCGGCGTCATGATGCTGGCCCTCGCCCACGCTGGGAAGCTCCACAAGTTCGGCCCATAGGAGGCCCCATGCCCGAGACCATCATCGCCGGAAACTGGAAGATGAACACCACTCTCGACGAGGCCCAGGCCCTCGTCCGCGCCATGAAGCCTGGCCTGGAGGAGATAAAGGGGCTACGGAAGGTCGTCTGCCCGCCCTTCGTCTCTCTGTCCGCGGTATCGTCGCTCCTGAAAGGCTCCACCATCGAGGTCGGCGCTCAGAACATGCACTCCGAGAAGAGCGGGGCGTTCACCGGCGAGGTCTCGTCCGCTATGCTGTCCGGCCTATGCAAGTACGTCATCCTCGGCCACTCCGAGCGCCGGCACATCTTCGGCGAGGCCGACGACCTCGTGGGCCGCAAGGTCCGGGCCGCGATGTCCGCAGGCCTCTCGCCGATCCTTTGCGTCGGCGAGCAGCTCGCCGAGCGGGAGCAGGGCAGGGCGGAAGCGGTCGTGGAGCGCCAGCTACGGGCCGGTCTGGACGGAATCACGACGCCACGCGGGCTCATCGTCGCCTACGAGCCGGTCTGGGCCATCGGCACCGGCAAAGCCGCTACACCCCAGGACGCCCAGCAGATGATGTCCCACATCCGCCGGGTGCTGGCGACGCTTCAGGGCCAGGCCGTCGCTGCCAACACATCGCTTCTCTATGGCGGAAGCGTCAATGCCGACAACGTCGCCGCCTTCGTCCGCGAACCGGACGTCAACGGCGCCCTCGTCGGCGGCGCCAGCCTCAAGGCCGACGTCTTCGTCCAGCTCGCCCGCAACGCCGCCACAGCCCGCACCTAGCCCGTCTCACCCCGTCCCGGTCTGGCTTTCGGGTGCCTTCGTCTCCTTCACGAACGGCATCGCGACGAGCAGCGCCCCGCCGACGATGGCCAGCGACAGCACACCCCACGTCAGCGAACCGGTCGCATCACGCAGCAGTCCCACCAGCACCGGCGCGCCGAACCCGCCTATCTCGGCCGCGGCGAAGAACAGTCCCATCGCCGCCCCAATACGCGCAGCCCCGACTCCCGGTGTCTCCATGAGCACCAGAGAGAGCACCGGCATCATCGGCTGCCGAACCCAGCTCGACACCAGCAGCGGCGCCAAAATCACAGGGCCGTCCGCGAACGCCATGACAGCGATGGTGCCGGACGCCACCGCGAGCAGCACGGCCATCACCGCGACCCGCCGCCCGTGCGTCGCAATCCCCGACACGACCATCGCGCCCACCGCGCCGAGTGCAGCGGCGAACGCCGTCCAGAAGCCTGCCGCCGCCAGCGTCATCCCACGCTCCTTGAGCAGCGTCGGCACCCACGCCTCCAGACCGTGGTTCAGGAAGAATGTGGCGATGGCAAGCACCAGCAGCAGTTGGACGTTGCGTATCCGGAGCAGACTCGCCAGGCCGCTCAATGGGGATGCCTTACGGCCTTCTTGAACGCCGCCTGACGCAGTAGCGGTCTGTGGCGCATCCTTGGCGAACAGCCACCACGCCGCCATCGCCAGCAGAACGACTGCCCCGTACACTAGTGCAATGCCCCGCCATGTGCCGGTCAGCGAGAGCACTGCGCTGCTCGCGGTCGCAAGTGACAGCACCCCGCCGGCCACCGGCGCCGCGGCGTAGATGCCCGCCGCTAGGCTGCGCTCCTTCCCATCGAACCATTGTGATACGACCTTCGGAGCGCCGATGGAGATGAGCGGTCCGCCCACGCCGAGGAGCGCCACCGCCAGGAACAGCGTCAGGAAGTCTCCTGCCACACCCCTCAAGACCAGCGACAGCCAGACGATGAGGACACCCAGGCCCAGCGCCTTGCGCGTGCCCAGTCTGTCCACCAACATCCCCATCGGGAACGCAGTGACGATGTACACCAGCTGCCAGGAGCCTAGGATGAGGCCCATCCCACTGTAGGAGATGCCTAGGTCCTCCACGATGGGTTCTACCAGCGGAGGGATCGACCCGACCGTTATCCCGAACGAGGCGTACACCGCCCACACCAGCGCCAGCATCCGCCAACGGGCGGGGTTCTTTCCAGGCACAGCTGTTGCCACGTGGTTCTTCGTCACCACACGCGTTTGTTCGACCTGTGCAACCCTCGACAGCCGGAACAGGATAAGCTATCAGTCAAGGAAGAGTCGCGTGAGCGTCGCATGAGCATGTTACCCCTGCTGGCCGTCGTCGGCCCTACCGCCGTCGGCAAGTCCGCCTTCGCCATGCGCCTGGCCGAGGAGCTTGGCGGCGAAATCGTCAGCGCCGACAGCCGCCAGGTCTATCGCCACATGGACATCGGCACCGCCAAGCCACCGCCGGGTGACCGCGCCCGCATCCCACATCACCTCGTGGACATCCTCGACCCCGACGGTGATTTCAGCCTGGCGCTCTTCCTCCGCCTCGCCAACCAGGCCATCGGCGGCATACAGGCTCATGGCCGCGTGCCCGTCGTCGTGGGGGGAACCGGCCAGTACGCCATCGCCCTCCTGGAGAGGTGGGACGTCCCCGAGGTGGCGCCCGATACGACCCTGCGGCAACGCCTGGAGCAGTGTGCCCGCGACGAGGGCCCCGATACTCTCTACAGCGAGCTGGCGCGGCTCGATCCCGACGCGGCCAAGCGCATAGACCCTCGGAACGTCCGCCGCGTCATCCGTGCCCTCGAGGTTTTGGAATCCGGCCAGAAACCGTCCGCGCGACCGTCAGCAGCCAAACCTTTCGACGCCCTCGTCATCGGCCTAACGCTGCCCCGCGCCGAGTTGTACGCCCGCATAGACGCCCGCGTGGACGCTATGATTGCCGCGGGCTGGGTCCAGGAGGTGGAGTCGCTCCTGCGCATGGGCCACGGGCCGGAGCTGCCATCCATGTCCAGCCTCGGCTACGGCGAACTCGTCCGCCACTTGCAGGGCGACTGGCCCTTGGCCGAGGCCGTCGCAAAGATCAAAACCCGCACCCATCGCTTCGCCCGTCAACAGTACGCCTGGTTCCGCCTGACGGACAAGCGCATCTGCTGGTACGAGGCGCGCGAGGACGGCGTTAACACAGCGTTCGCCGAGGCGAAGCGATGGAGAGGGTAGGGGAATGCTAAAATGGCCCATGCACCAGAGGATTGATCGATGACCATCAAGTTCACCAAGATGCATGGCGCCGGCAACGACTACCTCTACGTTGACGGCCGCACGGCAAAGACCGACTGGCCCAAGCTGGCGGTCAAGATGAGCGACCGCCACTTCGGCGCCGGCTCAGACGGCCTCATCCTCGCGCTGCCGTCCTCAAAGGCCGACCTGCGGATGCAGATGTTCAACGCCGATGGCTCCGAGGGCGAGATGTGCGGCAACGGCATCCGCTGTCTGGTCAGCTTCGCGCTGGAGAAGGGCATCATCCCGCGCAAGGACAAGCCCGTGTCGGTGGAGACGCTGGCGGGCGTGCTGGAGGTAACCCCTATCTACCAGAACGGCACAATGTCCCGAGCCCGTGTCTCCATGGGCGTCCCCCGCTTCGAGGCCAAGGACATTCCGGTAAACCTCCCTGGGGAGAGCAGGGTCGTGAACTACCCCCTCACGGTGGACGGGCACACCTTCAAGATAAGCTGCGCCTCGATGGGCAACCCCCATGCTGTCGCCTTCCTCGATTCGCCCGTGGACAAGTTGCCGCTGGACAAGCTTGGCCCGCTCGTCGAGCACCACCCGATGTTCCCCAAGAGGGTGAACTTCGAGGTGGTCAACGTCCTCTCGCCCTCCCATCTCAAGGTGCGCGTGTGGGAGCGCGGTTCGGGCATCACCCTGGCTTGCGGCACAGGCGCCTGCGCTGTCGCCGCCGTCGCGCGTACGCAGGGCAGGGCCGGCGACGACGTGACCCTCTCACTCCCCGGCGGGGACCTCCAAGTCCATTGGCAAGGCAGCGGCCCCGTCATACTCGAAGGCCCGGTCGAGAAGATTTTCGAGGGCGAGTGGCCCACGTAGGGCGGAGTATTATCTAGCTTCCACATCTAATTTGACATAACGGAGCCTGTCTTTCTGAGCGAAACGAAGAAGCTCTTTACGCTCAGAACGACATTTCACAGCCGGAGACTGAATGAGACTTTCGCAACGACTCGCCAAAGTACCTCCATACCTCTTCGTTGAGATCAGCCGCAAGATCGCGGAGAAGCGCGCCAAGGGCATCCGTGTCATTAGCTTCGGCATCGGCGACCCAGACCTCGCCACGCCCGACAACGTGGTGGAGAAGCTGCGCCAGTCCGCCCTCGACCGGCCCAACCACCGCTACCCCGAGACGGACGGCTTGCCCGCCTTCCGGCAGGCCGTCGCCCGCTGGTATCAGCGCCGCTTCGGCCTGTCCCTGGACCCCGACAAGGAGGTCCTGCCCCTCATCGGCGCCAAGGAAGGCATCGGCCACGCGGCCCTGTGCTTCATAGACCCCGGCGACATCGCGCTGGTGCCTGACCCGGGCTACCCCGTGTACTCCGTCGGTACCTGGTTCGCCGGCGGCGAGTGCCACTGGCTGCCCCTCAAGGAAGAGAGCGGCTGGCTGCCGGACCTCGATGCCATCACGCCCGCCGTCGCCAAGAGGGCCAAGGTGCTCTGGATCAACTATCCCAACAACCCAACGGGCGCCGTGGCCGGGCCGGACTTCTACAAGAAGGCGGTGGAGTTCGGCAAGAGGTACGACGTGGCCGTGCTCCACGACGCCTGCTACACCGAGGTGGGCTACGAAGGCTACCGGCCTCAGAGCTTCCTCCAGACCCCCGGCGCCATGGACATCGGCATGGAGTTCCACTCGCTCTCCAAGAGCTACAACATGACCGGCTGGCGCATCGGCATGGCCGTTGGCAATGCCAACATGATCAAGGCCCTGATGACCGTCAAGTCCAATCTCGACTCCGGCGTCCCCCAGGCCATTCAGTACATGGCCATCGAGGCGATGGACACGCCCGACACCTACATCGCCGAGCGCAACGCCATCTACAAGAGCCGCCGCGACCGCGTGGTCAAGGCGCTTCAGGGCATCGGCCTGCGCGTCCAAGCACCCAAGGCCAGCCTGTACATCTGGGCGCGTGTGCCGGAAGGCTACACGTCGGCCGAGTTTACTAAGATGCTCCTGGAGGAGCGAGACGTGGTGGTGACCCCCGGCACGGGCTACGGCAAGTTCGGCGAGGGCTACATCCGCCTATCCCTGACCATCTCCGAGGAAGACCTGAAGGTCGGCCTGGAGCGCCTGGCCAGCCTCAAAGTCCCGCCCAGGTCGCAGATGCTCGACAAGTCGGCAAAAAGCTGAGGAGGCCGCCGCAATAACCAAAAGCGCAGTCTCGACCCGGCCCCGCATGGAGCGGGCCTTCCTCGTAAGCGCCGTTGTCAAGGGCCACCACTCCGTCTGGGCGCCCGATGACTCCATCGCCGAGCTCGCCGAGTTGGTGCGCAGCGCCGGGGCCTACGTCGCGGGCACGGTCATCCAGCGCCTTGAGCGCCAGAGCCACTCCTACCTCGGCCAGGGCAAACTCGAAGAGGTGAAAGCCAGCCTTGTATCTCAACGCATAGACACCGTCATCTGCGACGACGAATTGACGCCGTCCCAGCAGGAGAACATGGAGGAGGCGCTGGGTGGCGTGAAAATCATAGACCGCACAGCGCTCATCCTCGACATCTTCGCCCGCCGCGCCCAGACCCACGAGGGCCGCCTCCAGGTGGAGCTGGCCCAGCACGAATACCTGCTGCCCCGCCTGGCGGGCCAGTGGTCCCACCTGGAGCGCCTCGGCGGCGGCATCGGCACCCGCGGCCCGGGCGAGACCCAGCTCGAGACCGACCGCCGGCTCGTTCGCGGCCGCATCCAGCGCCTCAAGCGCAGCCTGGAGGACGTGCGGACCCACCGCGAGCTGTACCGCTCCCGCCGCCGCCAGCAAGGCATCCCCGTCGTCAGCCTCGTTGGTTACACCAACGCCGGCAAGAGCACGCTGATGAACGCGCTGACCGACGCGGGCGTCGCCTCCGCCGACAAGCTCTTCATGACCCTCGACCCCGTCACCCGCAAGGTGCGGCTGCCCTCGGGCCGTCCGGCACTCCTCACCGACACCGTCGGTTTCATCCAGAAGCTGCCGACAACCCTGGTGGCCGCCTTCCGCGCCACGCTGGAGGAGATCTCGGAGGCGTCGCTCATCCTGCATGTCGTGGACATCACGCACCGCAACGCGGGCGAGCACGTGGACCTCGTGGAAGGGGTGCTCAAGGACCTTAAGGTATCGGACAAGCCCAAGCTCCTCGTGCTCAACAAGGCCGACCTTCTGCCGGAGGGGACAGTGCCCGCAGGACTGGCCAGCATCAACAGGAGAGGGCCGCGAGAGCCTGTCCCGACACTCCTGGTCTCGGCGACGCGCGGGGACGGCCTTGGCCAACTGTTCGAGCGGATGGACGAAACCCTGTACCAGGGGAGTGGAGCTGGCCTTCGGACAGCCGTAGTGCAATCCCACTGACCGACCCCCAGGGTCCTCGCACGCTCAGCCGTGGGGACCATGCGCTATGGCGTGTCCTATGAGCCGAAGGCGCGCCTCAAGGCCTAGCAGTGGCCATAGGGCGTCCTTCAACAATAGCTACCGACTAGCTAGTTTATCTTCGCACTATACATGTTATGTAAAGTACATGCGGGTTGGAAATGAGGGCCAGGGTACCCAGCCGGACTAGCCACTGACCCTGATGACCCCGGCCTTGTGCAGTGCCACCATCAGCGGCCCGACAGCCTCCGCCAACCGGCCTGGCTCATACCCCACGGTGGGCACTCCGTCGGCGTAGCCGCTCGTATCCAGACCGTTCTCCTTCAGGATGATGAACCGCTGACCGTACAGGACCGACGCCGCGCCGACGTGGTGGACTATCCGGGGCGGGACTTTGGGAGTTATGCCATTCTCACGGCCGTTTGTCCCATCGGGCGTGACGATGAGCACTGCGGAACTGCACCCACGCATCGCCTCTGCCACACCCTCCGGCACTGGCCTGGCCCCGTCGACTGCACAGTCCGCGGCGCTGTGGGCGATGCCGAACTCTGCCAGCAACGCCCCCACATGCTTGGCCGCGTCGGGCCTCCCCATGTGCGCGACCAGGACCTTGCCACCCGGCTGCGCCTCGGACGCCGGACGTCCGGATGGCGGCGCTGCTCCGTCCGCTGCCTCTGGCGGCTCGGCGGCAAGGTGCCTGACGTACCACGAGCCGCCGACCTCGCGGAGGATGTCCGCGAATCTCCCGTTGACCATGATGATGCTCAAACACTCCGCTGAGAGCTGAGGATGGACTCCCAGCTCTTGCTCCAAGAGGTTGCGGGCGTACTCACCCTCAAGCATCTTCTGGCCCTCGAACCGCTGGTAGAACCTGCCGAACACCTCGGGCATCAAGGCCGCCTTCACAAGAGCGCGGCGCCGCTCCTCCGGCGTGGTCGGCGCTACCGCGGCTCGCCCCACGGGCGTCAGCGCGATCCTCGCAGAGCTCGCGCCCCCGGCTGTCAGCCCGTACCGCTCGGACGAACCGAGCGTACGGACGAAGGCGCTGCTCTTGGGCGTGGACCTCAGCGCCTCGGCGAGAAGGATCCTGTCGAAAGGCAAGCCGGCGTTCCCATCCTTGATGGACTGAGCTACCGTAAGCGCCTCTTCCAAGGCATTCACTGGGAACGGGTGCGGACGCCGTTGCCGTTTGGCGGAAGCGCCGTCGTCAGCCATATACGCCTCCCAAAAGAAAGGCGCGAGCCTGGACTCGCGCATAGTTATGTCAAATTAGACGGGCCCCGGGGCACGTTCCAGTTTTGCGGCGGGACACAGAGCTAGGCGCCATGACCTGTACTGTTCCCTGATGAGTATCCGTGGCTGACTATAAGCCCGTTCTAGACTAATGTCAATGTTCTTTTCATCTCTTTTCTGAGAGGTATTGATAACCTTTCGGTTCTCTAACACCTCCAGAAAAGACGTGAAGGGCCCTATGTGAGCCATGCCTTTAGCCCTGTTGGAAGGGCAGCGCCCCCCCTGCCAAGCAAGCCCAGCGAAGGCACGCTACAATTACCGTGATGCCTGTGGCCTCACCATTCCGTTTACATCTCTCGCGCCCGCCTATACGTTGTATTGGTATAGCTCCGGAACTAAGTTCGTGGTGGTGTTTTCGATGATGTTCGCATCGTTCAGGATGTTCTACTCTTCCCGCCGCCATCCGGCGGCGGCCGGCTTGGTCCTCGCCGTGGCGCTCATTGCGGCGACGTTTTTTGTTGGGTGCAGCAAAGAGGCGCAGCCGGCTACGGAGACCTCCGTGGTCCAATCCGAGGTGACTGCCGAAAAACAGGCTTCTGGGTCCTTCGGTAAAGCCGAAGAGTCTGTGGAGGTCATCCCTCCCGATCAGCCTTTGAAAACCCCTTCAGACGTCCCAGCAGAACTTAAGATCGTCTGGGAAACCTGGTCATACCTGACTAAGGACTTTGTGGAAAGGGCGAACCTCGACCCCGCTAAACTTTCCGAGGCCGCGGTCCGTGGGATGCTTGAGGCCGTCGGCGACCCACACACTGGCTACGTCTCTCCCGAGACCATGGCCGTTGACTCCAAAGACGTCTTCCAGGGCAAGTTCGAAGGCATCGGCGCCAACGTCTCGATGAACCCGGCTGGCAAGCTCGTCATCGTGGCCCCCATCGCAGGCAGCCCGGCGGAGGCTGCGGGCATCAGGTCTGGCGATATCATCCTCGAAGTTGACGGTGTTAGCATCGAAGGCTGGAGTGTGATGGACGCAGTCAACCGCATCCGAGGCCCCGAAGGCACACCTGTCCGCCTCCTGGTTCTGCATATCGGCGCCCTAGACCCAATCGAACTGGAGATTGTTCGTGGCGTCATCCCGCTCGAGCATGTGTTTCTCAGGAGCCAGCCAGGCGACAAGATCGCCCACGTCCGGCTGACGAGCTTCTATCCTGACACGGCTGACTTGATGGCTTCGTTGGTAAAGGCCGCGGTTGACCAGGGCGCCGAGGCGCTTATCCTCGACCTGCGCGACAACCCGGGCGGGCTGCTCAGCTCGGTCATTGACGTAGCCAGTCAGTTCCTAGACAGCGGTCTGGTGCTGTACCAGATAGACGGCAACGGAACCACAACTAACCACAAAGTCCGCGAGGGTGGGCAACTCAAAGACATACCGATGGTCGTGCTGGTGAACCAGGGCAGCGCCAGCGCCAGCGAAGTGCTCACCGGCGCCCTGATGGACCACAAGCGGGCGACCATCATCGGGGGGACCACCTTCGGCAAGGGCAGTGTGAACATCCTGCGGCCGCTGAGCAACGGCGGCGGCGTGTGGATCACAACCGCTCACTGGTTCACTCCCGACGGCCACCTGATTCAGGGCACGGGCCTCAAGCCAGACGTCGAGGTCTCCGGCTTCGATGCCCGCGACACCGACGTGAAGCAACTCGAAAAGGCCCGCGAGGTGCTGAACTCTCTGCTTGGCACATAGGCCACAGGCTGTGCCATGAGTGAAGACAAGAAGGTAACGGTCAATCGGAAGGCCAGGTTCGATTACGAAATCCTGGAGTCTTTCGAGGCTGGTATCGTCCTCACTGGCACAGAGATCAAAGCCATTCGCGAGGGCAAGGTCAACCTTTCGGACGCGTATGCCCGCCCTGAGAACGGAGAGCTGTGGCTACACAATGCGCACATCGCCCAGTACTCGGCCGGCACAAGATACAACCACGAGCCGACCCGGTCCCGCAAACTCCTCATGCACCGTGACCAGATCCGCGAACTGTCGCGGCAGGTCAGCGAGCGCGGGATGACCTTGGTCCCGTTGAAGCTTTATCTCAAGCAACACCGGGCCAAAGTGGAGTTGGGCTTGGCGCGGGGCCGCAAGCACCGCGACAAGCGGCGGGCCATCACCGACCGAGACCGCGAACGAGAGGCCCAGGAAGCTATCAAGCGTTCCAGATAGCCCACTTCCGCCTGCAAAACGCGAGGGCACCCTGGTAACCGGGGTGCCCTCTTCCGATTCTCGTCCCCGTCTAAGGGGTGCCCAGACTAGCTGACGCGCTTAACCTCAATGGTCTCGCCGGGAGCCAAAGCAACGCGCCGGACGTTGATGCCCAGCTTAAGAAGCCAGTAGCCCAGGGTCGCCTTTGAAACACCGAGTTGATCGGCTGTCGCCGAAAGCCCTTGCTCTGTCACCAGCTCAGGCAGCATTTTCTCGAGCGGCCGCTGGAACCGTTTTTCGACCGACACCATTTTCTTTGTCTTTCTCTGCATTTCCGTCCTCCTCGTAAACTCTAGCTCTATGTTAAACGGCCTCTATTTTTTTGTCAATCGGATTTTCAACATTGTCTAAGAGTTTGTAAAGGCCGTCTAGGGTTACACCTCTAGCTACGGGAGTGCCTCCGCCTATATTGATAACACATCTATTTAGGGTTTTAGTAATATTGACACGGCATGAGCGGCTCCCGACCGCCGCCCGTCTCAAGGGGGTTGGAGTTCCTTGACCCTCCGCGAGGCTGCTTGCTACACTGCCTCATGGAGGCGCGTCCCTGTAGCTCAGCGGATAGAGCGGCTGCCTTCTAAGCAGCGGGTCGCGGGTTCAAATCCCGCCAGGGACCCACCCAAGCCGCTCCCCAGATACCCCGCGCTCTCCTACCTTGGCTCTACGCCCTGTATTGCCCCTCTGGAGGTGCGGCCTTGTCTGCTCAGATATGGAACGAAAGTGTGAACGCCCCCGACTTCTCTCCCGGCCTCGACTGGCTCAATACAGAACGCCCCCTGAGCTTGGCCGACCTACGTGGCAAGCTGGTCGTCCTCGACTTCTGGACCTACTGCTGAATCAACTGTATGCATATATTTCCGCAGTTGCGGAAACTGGAAAGGAAGTACGAAGGCAGCCTGGCCGTGGTGGGCGTCCATTCCGCCAAGTTCATCCAGGAGCGGGAGACGGACAGCCTGCGCCGGGCGGTGCTGCGGTACGGGATCGAGCACCCGGTGGTCAACGATAGGGACTTTGAGATCTGGGGCCAGTACGCCATACGCGCCTGGCCGACCCTCATGTTCATCGACCCTCGAGGAAAGGTCATCGGCAAGCACGAAGGTGAGTTCCCTCTCGAGCCGGTGGACGAACTCATCGGCAGGCTCGTCGCCGAGTTCGGTCAGAAGGGCCTGCTCGACCTCCGGCCTCTCCCCGTCAAGCTTGAGCGCGACAAGGAGAAGGATGGGGCGCTCTCGTTCCCAGGCAAGGTCTTAGCCGACCAGAAGAGCGGCCGCCTCTTCATCGCGGACTCCAACCACCAGAAGATCGTGGTCGCCACGGTGGACGGTCACGTGCTCAATGTCGTCGGCTCCGGCGCCCAGGGGCTTGCAGATGGCGGCTTCGCCGCGGCGCAGTTCAACGACCCGCAAGGGATGGCACTGGACGGCGAGCGTTTGTACGTCGCGGATACGAAGAACCACGCGATACGCGAGATCAACCTCCGCGAGAAAAACGTGACGACCCTGGCTGGGACAGGCGAGCAAGCGACGATGTTCCATTCCGGCGGCCCTGGCCGCACGACGGCGATGAGGTCGCCTTGGGACATCACGCTGCATCTTGGGGCGCTCTACATCGCCATGGCGGGGTTCCACCAACTGTGGCGCCTTGACCTGGCGACCAACGAAACGCGGCCCTATGCAGGCAGCGGCCGGGAGCATATCGTGGACGGCCCGTTGGCGATGGCGGCCCTGGCCCAGCCGAGCGGCATCACCACCGACGGAAAGAAGCTCTACTTTACGGACAGCGAGACGAGTTCAGTCCGCTCGGCCGACCTGGATCCGAGCGGTGCCGTAGAGTCCATCGTCGGCCTCGACCTGTTCACCTTCGGCGACATGGACGGGGTCGGCGACGACGTGCGCCTTCAACATCCGATAGGCATCTGTCTGATGGATAGCGGCCTGGCCGTCGCGGACACGTACAACAACAAGATCAAGTTCATCTCTCCCGCGGAGCGGCGTGCGAGTTCACTGTTTGGCAACAACCTTCCCGGACATCAGGACGGCGAGGGGCGCGCCGCCCAGTTCAATGAGCCCGGAGGCGTTAGCGCGGCGCGTGGCAAGCTCTACATCGCCGACACCAACAACCACTCGGTCCGCGTCGCCGACCTCGAGAGCAAGCTTGTCACCACGTTGGAACTGCGTTTTTAGCTGTGTAGTTTAGCAAGACTTGTATCTGGACGAGGACAATCAGTGCCCAACCGCTTGATCAACGAGACCAGCCCCTACCTCCTGCAACACGCCCACAACCCGGTGGACTGGTACCCCTGGGGGCCGGAGGCGCTGACCAGGGCAAAGGCGGAGGACAAGCCCATCCTCCTGAGCGTGGGGTACTCCGCTTGCCACTGGTGCCACGTCATGGAACACGAGTCGTTTGAGAACAAGGTCATCGCAGCCCAGATGAACGAGAACTTCGTCTGCGTCAAGGTGGACCGTGAGGAGCGGCCGGACGTGGACTCGATCTACATGACGGCGGTCCAGGCGATGACCGGCCGCGGCGGCTGGCCGATGACAGTGTTCCTTACCCCCGACGGCAAGCCATTCTACAGCGGGACCTACTTCCCTCCGGAAGACCGGATGGGGATGCCTGGGTTCCCCGGGGTGTTAAAAGCCGTTGCCGACGCCTACCGTACACGAAAAAGCGAGGTGCTCCTCAGCACCCAAACCCTCCTCCAGCAGATGCGGCAGCTTACCCAGATGTCGCAAGGGTTGGAACCGCTGACAACGGAGGTGTTGTCGCTGGCCTACCACGGCCTCGCCAGCAGCTTCGACGACCAGCACGGCGGCTTCGGTACGCAGCCGAAGTTCCCCCAACCCATGACGTACGAGTTCCTCCTCCGCTACTACCTCCGCACGCAAGACCCGACTGCCCTGGACATAGTCACGTTGACCCTCGACCGTATGAGTATGGGCGGCATCTACGACCACCTCGGCGGCGGGTTCCACCGCTATTCGGTGGACACCTACTGGCTGGTCCCGCACTTCGAGAAGATGCTGTATGACAACGCCTTGCTGGTCAAGCTCTACCTCCACGCCTACCAGGTCACGGGCAAACCTCTCTACCGGCGGGTCGTCGAGGAGACGTTGGACTACGTGCTGCGGGAGATGACGAGTCCCGAAGGGGGGTTCTACTCCGCGCAGGACGCCGACAGTGAAGGCGTTGAGGGCAAGTTCTACGTATGGCGGCCTGAGGAGGTCATCGAGGTCTTGGGGCAGCCGGACGGCGAGCTAGTCAACCGGTACTTCGGAATCACGGCAAACGGCAACTTCGAGGGACACACCATCCTCAATGTCCAGGACGACAGTGCCAAAGTCCTGCTGGATGCGGGCATGCCGGAGGTGGAGGCAGCCGACTTTCTGAGCGGAGCGAAGGCGAAGCTCTTGGCGGCGCGCACCCTCAGGGTGCCGCCTGACCGAGACGACAAGGTCCTCACCGCATGGAACGCGCTTATGATGGGAGCCTTCGCCGAGGCGGCCAACGTTTTTGACCGGCAAGACTACGCCGCGGTCTCGGAGAAGAACGCGGCTCTGCTTTTGGACCATCTGCGCCAGGATGGACGGCTCCTTCGCACATACAAGAACGGCCAGGCCAAGCTCAATGCCTACCTCGAGGACTACTCCTTCCTCATCAACGGCCTCATCGCCGTCCACGAGGCCACGTTCGGTGCCCGCTGGCTGAAGGAGGCGGTCGGACTCGCCGATGGCATGGTTGACCTGTTCTTGGACGAACGCGCCGGCCAGTTCTACGACACGGGACGCGACCACGAGGAGCTACTCATGCGGCCCAGAGACCTGACCGACAATGCCATCCCTTCCGGCAACTCCATGGCCGCTGAGTCCTTGTTGCGGTTAGCCGTGTACACCGGCAACCAGGACCTCCAGCGCAAGGCGGCGGCGGTCCTGCGCTCCGTCCGGCAGCTCATGGTGCGCTACCCGGCCGGGGCAGGCCAGTGGCTCTGCGCCCTCGACCTGTATCTCTCCAAACCGAAAGAAGTGGTCATCGTTGGTAAACGTGATGCACCGGATACAGAGGCGCTCGTCGCGGAAGTCTTCCGCCATCACATCCCTAACAAGGTGGTACTGGGAATGGAAGCTGGGGACGGCGGCTTGGGTGATTTGCCCTTGGCTGAAGGACGCGCGATGCTCCACGGGCGGGCTGCCGCCTACGTCTGCGAAGGCTACGTCTGCCAGCTGCCGGTAGCCGACCCCGAGGCCCTTGCGAAGCAACTCACTGGATAGCCGGGCCAAAAGCGAAGGGGCCCCGGTAAACCGGGGCCCCTTCGCCTCATCCTAGCTCGACGGGCCTACAGCCCGTCACTTGCCTTGAAACATTCAAACATCACATATCTCGGACGTGGTGCTGGTCGCCGCCGCCTCGACCGAAATCAGGAGGACATCCCCCTCTACTCGCTCTTCTTGTGATTCTGCTTCTGTTCCATCCACAATGGCAGCGTTCTCTTGATATTCGGCGATAGTATCGCCAACGGCCCCTACCTCCACCGGTACGGCCGTCTCCAAAGGGGCGGTGGGCGCCGCCGCATCCGCCCATCCGCCACCGGCGGTTTCTCGCTGGTGCAGGACACGGTCGCCATGGCAACAACAGCCGTAATGAGAAACCCTGCTATCGTCCTGACCATGTAGCCGACCCCCCATCCTCATCCGCTAGGGTACAACGTTGCCATTGATGTCACACGTCACGAGTGATTGGCCGAGTGAGTGCCGCCGGTACACTTCGCCGAGACAGTTTCGTGGCGTGGCGGCGCTGGCGCTGGGCGGTGTCGCCGTCGTTGGCCCGAACAGGATGATGCCCGCGTACCCGTCGTTGGCCGGCTGGGTGACGTTCCTCCACGTGTTGAAGAGAAACCACCTTTCGATGTCGTATGTGGTCGCATTATTCTTCAGCCATACCACAAGGTTGTTGAGGAACATTGACATATGGTCCCAACGGTAGTTGCCCGCGGGTGTCGGCGGATCGCTCGCCACAATGTCATCATAGGCCCAGTGCACCGCCATCTCGGTGATCCAGATGGGAGTATCAGCGTACCCCTGGTCATCGAGGTACTTCCGCATACCTTGATACGGCGTAGGGGAGCCAGGGACGAAGTACCGATTGAACTCTCCACAGCCCTCCCCTGGGGTACAAGGAATCATCGGCCAGATCCCCCCAGCAATCTGGTCGCGCATCAGCGTCCAGTCGTCGTTGGGCAACGTGTCCCCTGGACGGGATCCCACACTTCTAAGAACCCACCCACGCCAGTCAATGGGGTAAAGGTCTATGATCCAGGCATGGACAGGCGGCTTGATTTCGTAGAATGCTTCGTACCCGTTGATGAAGTCCTCCACCCAGTCTTTGCCGCTCTGATACCCATTGCAATTGAAGCAGGTGAACCACCAGTTGAGAACGCTGGGGCTCAAGACCTTGGCAGTCGGGTCGTTAGCTTTGATTTCCGTGTAATAGTAGTGCCAGACTCTCGCGAAAGAAGACCCAGGCACCCACTTCGTCTCCACGCCGACGTTGGGCTCGCCGCCAACGTACCAGTACGAGCCCGTGGGAGCACTCTGGACAAACGCGGCGATCTCGGCAGGAGTCGAGGTGTTCCCTGGTTTCACCTTGCTGATGTACAGCAACCGCTTCCTGCCTGACGGGATGTTGGTGCCGTCGGCGTTGAACTGGATGAACCACTTGACCGCCAACTCATCGAGGTAGTACTCGGCATCGGCGTTATTCTCAGTGTGGACGATGACGCCGAACCGCTCGTCACCCGGGACGGGGGTGGGTGTTGCTGTGCTCGTTGGCGTCGGGGTACGCGTAGGCGTCGCGGACGGGGTCGCTGTTGGGGTGGGTGTCCGGGTGGGGGTTGGGGTGGGCGTAGCCGTCGGAGGAGGCGGCGTAGGGGTAAATGTGATGGTCGGGGCAACGATAGCGGATGTGGGAGTAGCGGTGGACTGAATCGTCCCCTGAGTGGGAGTGGGTGAGGGGGTATGCGTAGGAGTGGGCGTGGGTGTTGGAGTTGGCGTCGGCGATGCTGTTGCCGTCGCTGTGGGAGTTGCAGACGGCGTAGGTGTGGCGGGGCTTGGAGAAGGCGTGGGAGTCCGCGTCGCGGTCGGCAAGGTCGGTGTATCGGTGGGTTTCGGCCCGCCACCGGGCTCGGGGGTGGGCGTTGCTGTCGGCAGGACGGGGGTGTCGGTGGGCAACGGTTCACCCCGAGAGTCGGGGGTGGGAGTCGCAGTCGGTTCGATAGGGGTTGGAACAGCCGGTGTCTCAACCGCTGCCTTCGACGTCGGTGTCGCAGTTGGAGTCGGCTCAGGCGTCGCGGTTTCCGCCACGGCAACCACGACCTCCTTCTCAACCACCGAATCAGGTGTCGGGGTCGCTGTCACCTCCGGGCTTGCCCCACCCTGCCCCACCGTCACCGCGAACAACGATAGACCCGGAGATTCAGCCAGGTAGCGCAGTTCTTCCTCGTCCTGGTCAAGGAGCCGCGTGGGCAAGGCTTCCCAACTGTCAGCGTACCGTTGAAGCCCTACATCGTCCGCTGCGAAGCCACTGCGATCGAGCCAGGCGCGGCTGACAGCGAACGTCAGCTCGACCTTTTCGATAGCGGACTCCGCTAGGTCGCTGTGGGCGATTTCGAGGAACTGGTAGGTCGCGGAGGCGCTGGGTGCGGGGATGGACTCGGGGGAGCCAGTAAGACTTGAAATCTCGATCGTCGCTCGCCGGGCGGCACCGCGCGTGATGATTGAGACGCTTTCGACAGCTATGTCATCGTGGGCCACTTCGACCTGCACGGACGTCCCTGGCAAGAGACCGACGGACACAGTCTCTTTCGCCTGGACCACCAGCCCTTCGAACGCGGCTGCCTGCTCAGTCTCATTCTCGCTGGACCGTGAGCAAGCAGCTAGGAGGCAAGCTATCAGAAGGGCAAGGCCCATCCCTGCAGCGGCCTTTTGCCAGCGACGCCAAGAGAAAAAGGTGTTCCCGATATCTGGTTTCCTTTGACGGGTACACGAGACTCGGAGGGAAGGACCTACCCATATCCTCTCGATGGCCGGAGGAGGGCGAAAGAATAGCCTAGGCGCGAGTCTGGTCGGTTGGTGCGGTTGAACTGCGCGACCGGCGTCTGCGTTGTCGGTGGCCGTTAATCCTGGTGAACGGAAGTTTGAGCCAGCCCAGGCGGCCCTTATTGGCCCTGTCTGAGCGGTCTTGGTCATAGTAGTAATAGTGATGGTAGTAGTAGTGCCGCCTGTCTCTCGTGCTGACCTTGTTGAGCACAGCCCCAACAATCACCGGGTTCACTTGTTGGACACTCTGCACTGCCCGCCGCAGTGGTTCGCGCCGTGTCTTCACCGCATCCACAACAAACAGCGCACCATCTGCCAGTGAGGTCAATACGATAGCGTCGGCCACGGCCAAGACGGGGGGGCTATCGAAGATGACGAAGTCTGTCCTGCTCTCCAACTCTTTCACAAGTTCCGCCATCCGATGAGAGCGCAGGACACGGGTTGAGTCGGGCGGCAATGGCCCGCTGGAAATCACTGTCAAGCCTTCTACCGCTGTGTGTTGCTGGACATCCTCTAACCTGGCGCTGCCCAACAGCAAGGTGGTGAGCCCAGTGGTGCCAACAACATTCAGCACCTTGTGCACCGTGGGTTTGCGAAGGTCCGTATCAACGATGATGACTTTTCGCCCACTCCGCGCTATCGAAATCGCCAAGTTGGTGGCGGTTGTCGTCTTCCCTTCTCCAGGAAGGGCGCTGGTGACGACAATCGACTTGAGCTTCTCGGACTCCAGTGCTGAGAACTCCAGATTGAGAACGATGTACTTGTATGACTCGGCCATGGGACCACGCTGTACCTCGTCGTCCAGGACGCTAGGGTGTTTGCCTCGCTCCAGCCTCTGCATAGCGACACTGCCGAGCGCAACTACGCCTAGCACGCTTCCCGTCGGAGTTGAAATGGCTATCTTTTTCAACTCGTCTGCCGACCTGATGCTGTCGTCGAAGTACTCCAAGGCGAGAATCACTAAACCAGCCAACAAAAACCCCACTACCGCAGCAAGTGCCGTATCCCGGACCCTGTTGGGCGGGTTGAAGGGCTGCCCAGAAATCTGCGCCTCCTCCACGATGGTGAGTGTTCGAAGACTTGCTACCTGCGCGGCGACAATGCTAGGGTCCTGGGTGATTCCGTATTGGCTCAAAGAGGCCTGGAACTGGGCGATTTGGGCAAACTGGCGGTCCTGAAGGTCTTCGATGAAGGTCTCAGCGCTTACGTTGGCAATACGTGCCGCCATAGCGGGGTCACGGTCTTCTGCCCTGATTTCGATAAAACTTCCACGGCTCGATATCTCGAGTGCCCCGCCGACCTTGTCGGGTGAGTACCCAGAGGAAAGTCGCTCCGAAATCTTTTCAAGGGTAGGTCTGGTAAGAATCAGGTCCTTGTAATAGGCCGCCAACTCTTGGCTAGTGCGGATGTCGCCCGATGATGGCGTTCCGGGGGTTTGTTTCCCTTCAACAAGGACCTTGGTGCTCGCCGCGTAGAGTGGCACAGGGTCACTTCGAATGAGGAACCCTGCCAACGCCGCACCAAGCGTGCCCAAGAGCAACACCCACCACCAGTGGGCGATGATGCGCAAGTACGCTTCTAGGTCTAGGCCTTCGTCTTCCACTTCACAACCCGTGCCCGGCGTTCGGGCGTATCGCTATCACAAACTCCGTCCGCTCCGAAATGTTCCCATTCCCGAGGTTATCGTAGCTACCGCCATGAACGAGAGTCAAGGATAACCAACCGCTCAACTCGGTTTCTCCATCCCCTTTTTGCCCGTTCGAACGTCCCAACGTCCCATGAGAGTATTGCGCGCAGACATGAGGATCAACTTCACGTCCAGCAGCAGGTTCATGCAGCGGATGTACTCCAGGTCGTAACGGAGTTTCGTCGGCGCTTCGTCTTTCAGGTCATAGACTTGCGCCATCCCCGTCAGTCCTGGTCGCACGTTCAGCCGTCCAGCAAAGCCAGGGATCTGTTGCTCCAATAACTGTTGCTCCTTCACAGGCAACGCCCGCGGCCCTACGAAACTCATATCACCCTTCCAGATGCTCAGTATGCTTGGCAACTCGTCAAGAGCCGTCCGCCGCAGCACTTTTCCTACTCTGGTAACGCGCGGGTCTTTATCCTGCGTCCAGGCAGGGCCTATCTTGTCGGCATTCACCACCATGGTTCTGAACTTCAGGATCGTGAACAATCTGCCGCCTTTGCCAGGGCGGTGTTGGCGGTAGAAGACGGGTCCGCGATCCTCCACCCATACGAGCAGCGGTATGACCGCCCACAGCACGAGGAAGACCGGGGCAAGTGCGAGATGCGCGGCCAGAAGGATCGCCAGGTCGAGCGGGCGTTTGTACAGCGTGCCCCGTGCCTCACTCGCCGCTGAGCCGGGGGTATGTGCTTCAGACACGTTCGATGCAGATGAGTCACTCACAACCGGAGCCAAGCTAAGGCTACCTTCGAATCCTGGATGGCTCGGGAACACGGTTTGTCTTCCTCAGCTCAGCCTCGATCCACCGATATGTCCGAGCCATGCCCTCCTCGAGCGACACCCGCGGTTCCCACTTCAGGACATCCCGGAGGAGACTGTTGTCACTGTTTCGCCCGCGCACGCCCTGCGGCTTGGAGGTGTCGTGTCGCTTGTGTAAGGTCTTGCCGGCGGCTTTGCAGACGACATCCACCAATTCGTCCACGGTCACCAGCCGGTCAGTGCCCAGGTTCAAAGGGGCATGGCAGCCAGACTGCATGAGCCGGTAAATCCCTTCGACACAGTCGTCCACATACATGAATGAGCGAGTCTGCTGACCATCTCCCCAGATCTCAATCTCGCTGCCGTCAGCGGCAAGGGCCACCTTGCGGCAGATCGCTGCGGGCGCCTTCTCCCTGCCGCCTTCATACGTGCCCAGCGGCCCGTACACGTTGTGGAACCGCGCTACCCGCGTCTCCAACCCGTAATCTTCCCGGTAGTATTGACACAGCTTCTCGGCGAACAGCTTCTCCCATCCATACCCCTCCTCGGGGTCAGCCGGGTAGGCATCAGTCTCCTTGAGCGGCGTCACCTCCGGCTGCTTCTGGAGGTACTGAGGGTAGATGCAAGCAGAACTCGAGTAGAAGAAGCGCAAGACACCGTTGGCTCGGGCTGCCTCCAACATATTGGCGCTGATGAGGACGTTGTTCCGGGCCACATCTGCGTGATACGCAGTGATAAACCCGATACCACCCATGTCCGCGGCCAGGTTATACACCTCATCCGCTCCTCGGGTGGCTGCGAGACTCGCCTCAGGCCGGCGGAGGTCCAAGACCTCAAACTCTTGGGCCGGGGAGGCCTCGAACTCCGGCGGCTTGATGTCCACTCCACGAACCCAATACCCCTTGTCCAAAAGGATCTTGACCAGATGATGGGCGATGAATCCACCTGCCCCGGTCACCAGCGCACGCCTTGTCATTCCACCCGCTCCTAACTAGCTCTTGACCCGAGACGCTGCCAGCCGGGGCCCAGCCAATCCCTCGATGTACCCCACCAAACGTGAAAGCTCTCGTTCGCGAGAGAACGCTCCGGAGGCCTTCAAGGCATGCTGCCCCAACGCGGCGAGACCTTTCCGATCCGCCGCCAGTCTCCGCACTGCGGCAACCAAACCCGCCACATCGGTAGGGCTGACGACGGCTCCGCAGCCATACTCGCGGACGATGCGCGCTGCGTCACTCGCCTCCGGGGCGACCACCAGCACGGGTTTGCCTGCCATAAGGATAGGATACAACTTACTGGGGACAACCAACCCCTCCAAGCCTGCACGGACTGCTACGATGTGGATATCCGCCGCAGCCAGCACATCCGGCAGCTTGTCCGAAGGGAAAAAGGGAAGGAAACGAACGTTTGGCGCTTCAGCGGCCTTACGTACAAGCTCGGATTTCCGGGCGCCGTCTCCTATGAAGACCGTTCCAACCCCGTCCGACGCCATGTCCTTGGCTGCCGCCAAGAGCATGTCCCAATCACCCGCGAACCCAAGGTTGCCGGCATGCACCAGCACAAAGTCAAAATCGCCCCGGACTTGCCGGGCGATGTCCGCATCGCCACTTGCCGGCTCCAGCGGCCAAGCGCCGTCTCGAACCACCACCGCCCGTTCCTTGGCTACGCCCTTCGCCACGACCCGGTCGCGCATGTCTTCTCCCAACAAAACGACGAGTGCCGCGCGCCGCAGCGCCCAACGATGCGCCCGTTCCCAAAGCGCCACCGCGATTCGGGGGATGCGGATGCCTGCCGCCACGGCCATGTCCGGGTGCAGGTCACGGATGTTGTATACGAATCGGCTGCGCCTCACAAATGCGACCATTGCCGCAGCCAAGGAAATCATAGGGGGGTCTGTCATCGCAATGACGACATCTGGCCTCGGACGCATGAGCATCGCTCGGAGAGAGCCGAGAATCATGAAGGAAAGGTAGTTCGCAAGCCTGTTCAGCCTCTTCCCACGGTGAAAGGCTGTCGAACCGACACGCTCCACCTTGATACTCCCCCGCGCTTCCTTGCGCAACAGATAGTAAGGGTGCCGCTCTTTCGGCGCATACGACGGCCTTCCAGCCAACACCTTCACTTGGTGGTCACGGCCCAGCGCTTCAGCAACATCCTTGACGATGGGGGCGGTCGCGCTGGTGTCGGGAGGGTAATACTGATTCAAGATGAGAATGTGTATCGGCGTGGCCTCTCACACCAGGATAGGGCACCCGCATCAATGAGGCAAGCTATTTTGGCCGCTCCACGAGATAGGGGCCTATGGCGAGGCAGTCCATCTTCGTACGTAGAAAGCAGTCCACCGCCTCCTGTGGCGTGTTCACGACAGGCTCGTTCTCGTTGAACGAAGTATTCAGCAACACCGGCACTCCCGTCTGCTTCTGGAACGCCTCGATAAGCCCGAAATACCTCGGGTTCGCATCCTCGGTCACCGTCTGAAGGCGCCCTGTGCCATCCACATGTGTAGGTGCGGGAATCTTGTCCCGTTTTTCCTTGCGTACCGGATAGGCCATGAGCATGAATGGGGATGGGTAACTTTTTTCGAACCAATTGGCTGTCTCATGCTCCAATATCGAGGGTGCAAATGGACGGAATGGCTCGCGGTGCTTGATGCGTGAATTCAGCACGTCCTTCATGTCAGGCCGCCTGGGATCTACCACGATGCTGCGGTTGCCCAGCGCGCGTGGCCCCCACTCGGCGCGGCCCTGGTACCACCCCACGATGGCCCCGTCCGCGATGCGCCGAGCGGTTGCCTCGGCGAGTTGCGGCTGTTCCATCGCATCGAATCTCAAATCGCGTTGTTGCAGCACCGTCTTTATCTGCTCCGGCGGGTACTCCGGCCCCCAATAGGCGTGCGTCATAACGAATCCCCGGGGATGCCCAAGCACCTGGTGGTACACGTACTGCGCAGCGCCGATAGCCAGGCCGGCATCGCCTGCCGCTGACTGGATGTACAGATGACGGAAGGGAGTTCGGTCGAACAACTTCCCATTGGCCACGCAGTTGAACGCTACGCCACCCGCATAGCAGAGGTTCGGGCTGCCCGTCCGTTTGTGAAGAAGATTGACTAGGTGAAACACCGCCTCCTCCAGCCGCCATTGGAGGGTCGCGGCGATGTCCTGATGCTTCTGTTCCAGCGGAGCTCCAGGCTGGCGCGCTGGCCCGAGAGCTCGCTCAAGCGCCTCGGAGAAAAGCTTCCCCTGTTTCGGTTCACCTTCCGCCCAGCTCATTTCCGGCCCTTTGCGGTGGTGGACGAAGTAGCGCATATCAAGGTCGAAACCTAGATTCCCGTTCGTACGAACGATGCTCGAAAACAGGTCCTTGTACTTCGGCTCACCGTAGGACGCCAACCCCATGACCTTGTACTCATCCCCGTACTTCAGGAACCCAAGATACTGGGTGATGGCCGTGTAGAACAGCCCCAACGAATCAGGGAACAATTCGAATCCTTTGGCATCGAAATCACGGTCATTCCCGGCGCCCCACAGCATGCTCGCGAAATCGCCCAAGCCATCCAGCGACAGAAGCGAAGCATCGCGGTAAGGTGAGGCATAGAACGAGCTGGAGGCATGTGCGACGTGGTGCTCAACGAAGTGGAACTGCGCCTTGAGTTTACCCGGCGAGGTACCGGTATACTGCGCCAAAACATCGCGTACGTCGCCGAACCGGCGCCACACCGACGCTCGGTCCATCGCCATGTGGGGCAGCCGGAGCGCCCAGAAGGCTTTGCGCATCAAATGGGCGGAGCGCTTCCTTGGAATGACCACGTGGTCGAGCCCCTCGGCCGACACGCCCGCCGTCTCCAAGCAGTACCTTATGGCATGATAGGGAAAGCCCGCTGTGTGCTTGACCCGTGTGAAGCGTTCCTCCTCGACCGCAGCCAGCAAGGCCCCATCGCGGAAGATAGCCGCCGACGCATCACCATGGAACGCATTGATTCCGAGGATATACAAAGCTACGTGATTCCCCTTGTAAGAGTACCCAACTATGCGGGCCTGCCGACCCCTGATTGTAGCTTCTGGTGTGCGAGGCGCTCGGCGATGAGATTCATCACTCTGACTGCCTCACGGCCCTCCTCCGCGGTTACCGGCGGCTCGGTACCACGCACGATACTCTCCAAGAACGCCGCAATCAGGATGTCGTGGGTCCTCGCATACCGCTTGGAGAGAACGCTGGTACCCGCCACAACCGTGTCCCTGACCATCTGCAGGGACTCACTGAGCTGAGAGGTCGCTATGCGCGCAGGGCTCAGCGCCGGCCTGCGGTGCCTTACCAGAGACATGGCTTCCAGGTCCAGCGTCATGCCGCCTTCGGTGCCCCAAAGGTCCACCAGGGCGCTCCACTGGTTGCTGGTATAGACCGCAGTCACCGAACAGGACGCCTTTTCACCAATCAACTCTAGTCTGTAGTCCTCAAAGGCGGACCACGGATACTGCGGCAGCCGCTTGAAGGCATGGACCGCCACGTCCTTGATCGGATTGATGTACGCCAGCGTCATATAGACGATGTGGGGCCCCGTCTCGCCGATGACTCCGCCTGGCAGCCGGTGTGCCCAATGATCTTGCCGTGAAGTCATGTAACTGGCAGGCGTGGATAGAAAGACCCGCATCCCCATGAAATCGCCAAGCGCCCCACCGGCTACCAGCTTCCTCGCCTTCAGGAATGGTGGATAAAACAGGTCGCTGTGAACGACGCACACCTTGACTCCGCAGCGCTGGGCTGCCTGGATGATTGCGTCGCACTCCCCCACATGCAGCGCCATCGGCTTTTCGATGAGCACATTCCGTCCCGCCTCGATGGCCTGTATGGCTACTGCGCTGTGGGTCGCCGGCGGCGTGCATATGTCCACCACGTCGAGCTTCTCTTTCGCAAGCATCTCATCAACACTTTGGAACACGTTGCGAACGCCGAACTTCTCAGCCAACTTTCGCGCTTGCGCCGTATTCTGGTCGCAGATAGCCGCTATCCTTGCCTTGCCGCGAAGTGCTTGCAGTGCGGGAAGATGCTTAAGCGACGCGATGAAACCCGCGCCGACGATGCCAACGCTCAACTGTGCCAACTAACGCCTCTCAGCCGTGGGCGACGCAACGCGTCGGAATCCCAGCGGCTCCGTTTGGAGTATGTACTTCTGGTACCACACGTCGAACATGATGATGGAGAACAACTCATGGGCGTTGTCGCGCCGGCCAGCGGCGTGCTCCGCCCGCAGCTGCTGGATGCCCTCCCAGCGAAAGATGCCTTGGCTCACTACCCTGCTCTGGCCCATGTGCATGTCGAAGTACCCATCGAGACGGTCTCGCATCCACATCCCCAACGGGACATTGAAGCCCTTCTTGGGAGCAGTGAGATGCTCTTCTGGAAGAAGGTCAGCGCATGCGTCTTTGAGTATGGCTTTGGTGTTCTGCCCCCGAACCTTCCAGTCGAAGGGCATCGCGGCCAAGAGTTCCACAACCCGGTGGTCTAGCAGTGGCACCCGCACCTCCAAGCTCACGGCCATGCTCATCTTGTCTGTGTACTCCAATATGTTGTCCGGCAAGAAGGTCTGCAAGTCCAGCAGGAGCGCGCCATTGGCAGAACCATCCATCCCTCGTTCAGTCATATAGTTTCTAACAACTCTGTCCGATGGCAGGATGTGATTGCCCGTCTCGGGACTCTTAGCCAAGACAGAGTCCTTCCTTGCTTCATCCATGAAGTATGTCCACTTCACGAACTGACGGGCAGCGTCCCTGTCGAGACCTTCGAAAAACTGCCGGGCGCGCCGCAATCGCATCGCGCGGTAGTCGTCCCTGGGCAGGCTCAGGAACCATCGTGCGATGGCTATGGCTGGCGGAGGCGCCCATCGCAGCAAACGTGCCAAGCGGATGGCATGGTATCGTGGATAGCCGCCAAAAAGTTCGTCACCTCCCGCGCCGCACAGCGCCACGGTCGCCTCCGGCCGCGTATGCTTCGAAATGAGGTGCATCAGGTAGAACGTGGGGTTGCCGAAGGGCTGGTCGAAGTACTCCACAAGGTCTAGCATCGCCATCGGGTCCGGCACTTCGACATCGAGTTCGTGGTGCTCAGTCCCAAACCGGCTGCTGATCTTCCGCGCTGCCTGCTGCTCGTTATAGAACTCCAGACCGTTCCCCCGGAAGACCACCGTGAACGACTTCACAGGCTGACGCGACGACTGAGCCATCAACCCGGTCACGATGGCGGAGTCGATCCCACCGCTGAGGAACACACCCAACGGCACATCGCTGACCATCTGCATCCGGACCGCGTCCGCCAGGAGCTCCCGCAGTCTCGACTTGCTCTCCTCGTAGGACCCATGCCTTCCGCCCACGGGCTGGCCTGTTTGAAACTCCACGGGGTGCCAATACCGCTTCAGTCTCGTCTCCTTGGTCTCAACATCCACCTCCATCAGGTGTGCTGGAGGGAGTTGGAGCACACCGTGGAACATCGTCTCTGGACATGGCACGTAGAGGTAGGTGAAGTAATCCCACAGGGCCTGGCGGTTCAGGTCGGCATGATACAGGCCGCTGGCCAGGAGCGCCTTTATCTCCGAGCCGAAGAGGAATATCCCTTGGGTAAGGCAGTAGTACAGCGGCTTGATGCCGAGCCGGTCCCGCGCCAGAACGAGGTTGGGAGAGTTGGGATGAGAGGGAGCCGGGGGGCGGGAGTCATAGATCGCGATGGCGAACATACCGTTGAGATGCCGCACAAAGTCGAGACCCTCTGCTTCGTACAGGTGAAGGATCGCTTCGGTATCCGTGTTCGATCTAAAGCGGTAGCTAGGCTCTAGCCTCTGACGGAGTTCGCAGAAGTTGTAAATCTCGCCATTGAAGGCGATCCACACCGTCCCATCCTCATTGGACATGGGCTGATGGCCTGCGGGGGACAGGTCAATGATGCTGAGACGACGGAACCCGAAACCCACCTTGTTCTTGGGGAAGTAGCGCATCCCCTGGTCGTCGGGGCCGCGATGTGCCAAGACTCCCGCCATGGCCTCCAGGCACTCATGCCCGCCGATTCCAACACCGCCAGCTATGCCGCACATCTACGCCGCCCTGTGCCTTTCGGTCAATTGGCCGTATAGCCTTTCCATCTGCGAAACCGGCTCGTCCCACGAGAGTTGGGCAGCAATAGTCTTACCCTCTTTGCCAAATCGACTCGCCAATTCTGGATGTTCAAGTACTGTCCGGATGCCCTCTGCGATGGCAGCCGTCTCCCGCCGCACCACCAGTCCCGCCCGGCCCTTGACGTACGGCGCAATCCCACACTCTTCGGTGACCACCACCGGCTTGCCACAGGCCATCGCCTCGAGCGCGGCCATGCCAAAGCTTTCGCTGCGCGATGGTAGAACGAGCGTGTCCGCATCGGCGAGGGCCTCGATCTTCTCCTGTCCATAGAGAGGGCCGGCGAAGTGGACTCTTCCATCCAGCCCCAATCTCGCTGCCAGTGATTTCAAGCGGTCCACATAGCCGTCACCCTCATCAGGGCCGACCAATACCAGCCGCTCATCGTTGTTGGTAAAAGAGGCAAACGCCTCGATAAGCATGTCGAGGTTCTTGATTGGCGCCATCCGCCCTAGAAAGATAACCACCTTCTCATTCTGTCCGATCCCTGCGCGAGCACGAAAACGCCCCTGTGGCGGAGGCGGGTTGAACTGTGAGACATCCACCCCATTCCTGCGCAATATCAGCCTATCCTTCGGTACCCCGTCCTCGAGAAGCTCCTCCTGCTCCCTCTCTGATGTAGCGATAATCAACGCCGCATTTCCGACCAGCCCTCGCCCAAACAAGGCGTTATACATCCGCTTCTTGCCTAGACTACGTCCGGACGCGCGCCCCATGCCTATCGGCTCTAAGACGTAAGGAATGTCGCGCCGCCGGCAGAAGAAACCTACAATCGGCCCAAGCATCTCATAGAGGCCGTACACGTGAACGACATCAAATCCTCGTAGCCGTCTTACACAAAAGGGAACGACGCTGGGCGCGATCGTGAACGTCCGGTAGCGGAACCAGGGACGAAGGTACTCAATCTCGACCCCTCCCATGGCTTTTTGTTCAAGTTCTCGCCGGCCGTAGGAGACGGTCAACACACCCACCGCGTGCCCTCGTTTGGCGAGACCTTCGGCGATGGCCTGCACTTTTACCGCTGGGCCGCCCGTCTCCACGAAGTGCGCGTAGGTGTACGAGACCTGCAGGATGTTCACGCGGCGTTTCGTTCCAGCCATCGGCACAAGACATAGAGGCTCCACGGCCTCGACCACGACGTCCGGCCAGAAAGAAATGCCCTCCAGGTCTCTCGCGCTTTGCCTTGCTCCAAGTAGCGGCTGGACTTGGGCGGCAAAGTCACGAGTGTCGTCTCAACTTCGCTCCGAAGCTGTCCTCGCAGCCATAGCTCCCATGGGAGGGTGAAAGTCGTCTTCTTTCGGTTGACGACCTCAGCGGGCAGCGCACCACTCATGGCGCCCACCAGCAGCCGCTTTGGCGTCTTGTCGGTGGAGGTGAGTTTATACCGCCCCGGCACGCGCATCATGTACTCCACCAACTTGTGGTCAATCAGCGGCACCCGGACCTCGAGTGAGTGCGCCATGCTCATCTGGTCGGTGTCCCGAAGAAGGGTGCTCACCAGGTAGTGGCTGCATTCCAAGTAAGAAACGGCGTTGACGGGGTCGTATCCTGCCGCTTTCGCCAGCGTCTCTTCTACCCGTTGCTCCCAGGCGTTTTCGGGAGAATAGGCGTCGCGGGCAGCGGATGACATCAGGGCCATTGAGTGCGAGGGCGTGAACAAGGCTCGGCTCAGGAAGTAGGGATGCCCCGACGGCACGTCACCCGCGATCAGCGCCGCCTCTTTGGTCCTGACCGTAGCGGACGACGCAACGTTGGCCCGCGCCCAGACCGCAGCGGCACCTGCGCGAACAGGACTAGGGACCCACCCCACGGCAGACTGAAGAGCTAGCATGCGCGGCACGTTGCGGAAGGTGCTGTACCCAGCGAACAGCTCGTCGCCACCTAGCCCGGAGAGCGCCACAGTCATGCCGGCCTGACGCGCGGCCCGGGACACGTAGTAGGTGTTGAGGCCGTCTATCGAGGGCTGGTCCAGAGCATCCAAGGCCGAGGGAAGCTCAGCCAGAACTTGATCAGGAGTGAGCACTATCGTCGTCTGCTCCACGCCGAAGCGCATCGCGGCCCTTTGGGCAAGCGGTGCCTCGTTGAAGGTTCTCTCTCCAAACCCGATGGTGAAGGCTTTGACCGGCGAGGTGGCCTCCTTTGCCATGGTCGCCACTACAGCACCCGAGTCTATGCCCCCGCTGAGAAAAGCTCCCAACGGTACATCGGCAATCATCCGCAACGCCACAGCCTCTCTGAGCAGCGGACGCAGTCCTTCGACGGCCGCTCCGTCTCCACCGTCGGCGCCGTTCCGGCTGCCATGATCCGCTTCGGCGTCGGGAAAATCCCAGTAGCGCCGGAGGGCGAACATCCCGGTTCTCACGTCCAGGTTGACGTAGTGGGCCGGGGGGACTGAAAGCACGTTTTCCATGAGGGACAGAGGTTCCTGGACGGAGCCAAAAGCGAGGTAGGAATACAGGCCTTCAACGCTGACTTCTCGCGCAAAAAGTCTGGCAGCCAGCAGTGCCCGCACTTCCGACGCGAACAGCATCAGGCCTCCGTCACGGTAGCAATAAAGCGGCTTGATGCCCATGCGATCGCGGGCAAGCAACAGACGTGCACCCCGGTCAACACCGGACCTTCGGTCCAGGACCGCGAAAGCGAACATGCCCCGCAGCCGCTGGATACAATCTTCGCCCCACTGTTCGTACCCATGGACGATGACTTCGGTGTCACTCTTGGTCGCGAAGCGATGGCCCAGGCCTTGCAGTTCGCGGGTCAATTCCCGGTAGTTGTAGATTTCGCCGTTCAGGATGACCGAGACTTTACCGTCCTCGCTGTGGACGGGCTGGTCGCCGGTAGCCAAATCAATGATGCGAAGGCGCCGGATGCCGAGGGCGATGTTCCCTTCCGTTAGATGGCCCGATGAGTCGGGGCCGCGGTGGCGCATGGCCTCCGTCATCCGCCGCACCGCCTCTTCGTCGCTCGGCAACAGTCCGCCGGCGCGGACCAACCCACTAATGCCGCACATGGGTGAGCACCATGAATGATGCGGGATAAACGGGGAGGTTCACTCTAGAGGACAACCTGCTGAGGCCCACGCTCTCTCAGAGCTGCCAGAGCCGCCAGCGCACAGGCCGTCGCGCGAAGCCCGTCCTGCGCTGTGGGACCCTCGAACGGCTTTCCCCGCAGCGCCGCCGCGAAGGCAGTCATCTGCTCCACGTATCCCTTGCCCTTGGCTTGCACGACCTTATGGGCGCCTCTCTCACCACCGAGCAGAACGCGCCCGAAGTTGTCAACGACGGCGCTCTTGCCCCCGCCGAACACCTCGATCCGCTCCTTCGGGAGCGCCTCCGAACCCGCAGTGGTGTACGCGAGGGTGCCCACCGAGCCTCCGCTGAACTCCACCACAACGGTGCTGTTGTCCTCGCCGCTGGATGAAGTGGCCGTCACCCGAACCGGCTCCTCCTTCAGGAACCATGCCATCCAGTCGAAGAAATGTACACCTTCACCTAGCAGCCGGCCGCCGCCACGCGCGGGGTCGTCGAGCCAATGGCCGGATGGTGATGCATCAGCGCGGACGCGGTACAGGATTTGCTTGGGGCTAGCCACGCCCGCGAAGTGGCGGGAGGCCACCCTCGAAGCAGGTGCGAACCTTCGGTTGAATCCCACCATCACCACGTGGCCGCTCTGGTGGGCTGCTCCCACCACCTGGTGGCAATCCTCCAACGTGAGGGCAAGCGGCTTTTCCACGAACACATTCTTCCCTGCTCTGAGAGCCTGAAGTGTTAGCCGGGCATGGCTCTCATGTGTGGAGGTGATCCAGACCGCTTGTACCTTCTGGTCCCCGAACAACTCACTCGGGTCCGTCGTACCATAGGAAGCACCGTAGTGTCGCGCCGTGTGGTCCGCAGCGTGGCCCTGCCGCGCCGCGACGCCGATGAGTACGAACTCCCTGCTGGATTTGAGGGCAGGAAGATGCACAGCGCGGGCGAAGTTTCCCGGGCCGATGAGTCCGGCGCCAATCCGCCCGGCGAGCGGTCCTGGCGCCTTGACGGGTACCTTCCTGACCGGCGGCGTAGATGGCGTCCCGCTCAGGTTCTTCTCGTACCTGAGCAACACCGCCACGGGCTTCCCGTCTCCCGAAAGTTTGGCATAGGCCTCGACAGCGTTTTCGACCGTGGCTTCGAAAGACACGAGCGAGGCGATATCCAGTCCCCCTTTCTCCATCAACCCAAGACACGCCTCCATATTGCGCGCCTCGGTCCACCGGACGTATGCCGCAGGATAATCGTGGCCTTCGACCTCGTACCGCCGGTCGTACCGCCCGGGGCCCAAGGAACGCGACATCACAAGGTCGATCTCTTTCCGGTACATCGCCTCGCGGTCCAACTCCATACCTACGTTCCCCACCACCACGGCCCTGCCCCGCTCGCGGGCCAGGGCCACGCCCAGGTTGACCGGAGCGTTGCTCACACTAGCCGCGCATATCAAAACCGCATCGGCCCCAAAGCCAGAGGTGTGCTGCTTCACCAGTTCGTCCAGGCGTGCTTCTTCCTCTGCCGTCGCTTCGCAGCCGAGTCCAACACCCAATTCACATCTTGCAGGGTCTAGGTCATAGCCGATCACTCGGCATCCAGCCTTCCGAAGGAGTTGACACGCCAGTAAACCTACCAACCCCAGACCGATGACCACCACCGTTTCGCCGATGGCGGCATTGCTCCTGCGGACCGCCTGCATGGCGATGGCAGCCACGGGCGCAAAGGCGGCTTCGCGGAATGCTACCCTTTCGGGTATCGGCACCGCCAAACGGAACGGCACAGCCACCACCTCCGCATGGTGCGCATGTCCAGCCCCGCTGCACGCGACACGGTCCGTGACGCGCAGGCCCTCCACGCCTTCACCTACATCCATAACCGTCCCTGCGAGGCTGTAACCGATGGGATTCCAGCGGCTCAGGCGTTCCTCCACCGCATCTTTCGTGGCAAGGGGCCCTTCCATGACGACACGCTTCGCCAGGTCTTTCGCCAAGCCCGGCTTCTCCATCGCCCGCTTGAGCAGCCCAGACGACTGGTGCTGGAGAGTCGCCAGCTCCGTCCCGGAGCTGATGAGTGAGTAGGCTGTCGAGACTAGGACCTGCCCTCGTTCTGGCTTGGGAGCCGGTACTTCAACCACCTGCACTTGGCCGCGTCCGTCCAGCAAGACCTGCTTCAAGCGCGGACTCCTTGAGGTTGCACAGCGAGTTTTCGTCCTCTGCGGGCGTAGGCTTCAGCAATCAGCCCATCAACCTGAGCGAACCTGGCTTCCCACGAGTGGTTCTTGGCTTCTCGCATCCGCGCAGCCTGCTTCTCGGACGTCTCAGTCCGTATGGCCCGCTCCAAGGCGTCCGTGAACTCTTGCGGCGAGGAGACGAGCTCCGTCATATGACCTAACGGCTCGAAGTCTGGCAACTTGGTCGCCACGACCGGTACACCAGACGCAAGATATTCGTAGAACTTGACCGGGCTTGCCCTCAGTGTCACGTCATGAAACACGAAGGGCACGGTCGCGACGTCAAAGCCTTTGAGATAGGCGGGCAAATCGGTATATGGCCTCGGCCCTACCAGGTGCACGTTTCGTAGAGGACGCAGGCGCGATACATCGGTAGCGATCGGTCCCACTAAGACGAAACTCCATTCGGGATGGGCCTTGGCGGCGAACGCAATCATCTCTTGGTCTATCCACTCGAAGACGGTACCGATGTAACCAATCACCGGCTTGGGAAGCCCTTGCAAATCCGCGGCAGCCCTGACCTGCGGGTCTTGAGTGTGAGCGAAATGGCCCACTTGTGCGCCATTAACTACCGTGTAAGTGTACGAGTTCAAAGAGGCCTTGACTTGGCGCAGGGTTTCGGCCGTGCAAATGACCAGGTCGGCGCGGGCTGTCAACGACTTCTCCAACTTCGTGTACGAAGATGGAAATGTTGGGCTTCGGGTGTAGTCGTCGCTGCAGTGGTACAGGACAAGGGACGGACCAAGAGCGTCAATGAAGGGATTGGCAATGGCCGACCCGACAACCAGCAAAGGGTTGGAGAGGCCAAACCGCTTCTGAACTTGCCGCAATCTGCGCCGCACGAGCAACTGGTTAACCGACAGGACGGGCCCAAATCCGGCAAGGGGCCACCCAGCCCGGTATGGGAAAAGGATAGGGACCGCAGCGACCCACAGATTGGGTGTGACTTCTTGAGGTCCATTGGTATAGCGACGCCACAGACGCTGAACTTCCCGAAGTCTCGTGAATAGAGAAAAGGCGTGGAACGGCGCTTCAACATACAGTACCCTTTTTCCCTGAGCCGCCCAATAGCGGGCCATGTGGTGCTTACTGACCTGTGAAGCAGCGTCCCACGTGGGCGCGTAAATAAAGATGACACTGTCAAAGCTCCCCATCAGGGAACGACCCCTCCCGCGCTTACCCTACCACGTCGGCGAAACCGTATTTGGGGGAAATATCTTTGTGCCACGGAGACCACTTCGGTTCGACGGTCTTTACGGCGCTGAAGATAGTACCCTTCAAAGGCACCTGCAATTGTCCAGAAGAAGAACGCATTGATTCCGGAATTGAGGAAATACCCTACAACACTGAGAACAGTTACAACCAAGAGGCAGCCTTGCATACCAATCACAGAGCCGCTTGCGTTGTCACCATCTTGTCGTCGAAGGTATGACAGATGTCTCCATATCAGAAATACCGCCAATACATAGGGCACCATAAATACAAGCCCCATGCTTCCTGCATTGTGGAATAGGAAGCTGTGCTTCACTCCCTGCACCGAACCCATCCAGGGGTTTCCCCAAAACCCTTTGAGCGACTCCTCCCAGATACGCCACCTTCCTGAACTGATATCCCCGATGAACAAGTCCTCCTGGGTTTTACTAAAGATATGAACCCAGGATTGCGAGTAAACAGTCATCAACAATGCAACGAAAATAACGCCAGGTATGACCAACCGCATAGAATTCGCACGCTGTTCACGGGGGGGTACGAGAAGGACCGCTATCGCGGAGATGCCTATCCCAAGAAATCCTATCCTCGTAGCAGCAAAAGCTAACCATGCCACGTCCAAGAACACCGCTGAAATGAGAAGTAGTTTCACGAGGCGTTGTTTGGCAAACAGCGCACCGACGGCGAGCAAGGGGAGTAAGAGGCTGCGCCATTCAGACTCAGTGGTAGACGTACCACTGATTAGCAAGCGGTCTTGTCGTATGGCCCCGAGAACGTCGCCCTGCTGGAATGAATAGATTGTGACTCCAAGATCCATGAGGTTTCTCACTACGGTCATGAGCGCCAGCGCAAGGAGTAGCTGCTCCAGCTGCTCCCGCGTCCGAATGAGTTGGGTTGCCAAAATGAACAGCAGCACAGCCTCTGTTAAGACATATGGGAGATTGAAAAACCCGCTTCCATATCTGAAGTAGTTAAGCCATGCAACCACGACCACAACAAGAAGCGGCAGAATAACTACACTAAGCTGTAGTCCTCGTCGGCGGATAGCCACCGAGGTACCCCACGCCACCAGCGCAGCCCCGACCATCAGTGTGTTCGCGGACGTGAACTTCAATCCCTCGATTCGCCAGTCGTAGGGAATCAGGACTAACGTAAAACAAAACGCGTACAAGCCGATTCGGGGTTTCAACAGGATGAGGCCGCAGAGCGCTCCAGCCGCCGGCAGCACGATGCCTAGTTCGTTGCCTCGGGAAAACTGCTGCAACAGGTAATACGCGATGAGCACTGCAACCAGTAGCAACGCGATTGCCGTGCCTTGGCGCAGTGTTGCCGTGCGTGGCGTCATTTCCTAACCGACCCTGCCCAATTCACTGGTGGGCATGACTTCTAGCACCTCTACCAACGTATGGTCGAACTGGGCTAGGGTTCTGCTCTCTACGACGATTGCTTCATGGTTTGTATAGACCGCCTTCAAGTCCCCGCTCGACTTGAGGTCTTTGATGATGCTAGTAATCCGCTGCCCCCAACGATGGGTGGCAAATACATCGCTCGCGGCGAAGACATGAGTCACACGCCGCTCACGAAGAAACCGGAGGTAGTCCTCAGGTGTGGTCGATTCACTAATCTCCCAAAGATTCTCATCACCACGTACGAAATCACGGTCCAGATAATACGTCTTCAGGGGATAGAACAGCACCTTGGCGTCCGAAGGCAAATTTTGGTCAAGCCACTGAAGGTCTTGATAGTAGCTCACCTTTCGTACAAGAAACGCCTCCTCGGATTCAGAACCTGCGACAACTGGAACGAACTGGGCGTTATAGAAGATGTTGTATCCGAAGAAAAACACGAGAGAAGCCGCCAGGAGTCCCCCGACTACAAATCTTGGCGCCGTGTTGCGCACCAAATGCAGCGCCGCATAGGCGGATGGAATCATAAGCACTGCGAGCACAGGAAAAAGGTAACGGGTCTGCTGATACGTCTCAAACCATATGGTGTAGTGAACGAGTGCCGCAGCCGTGAGTGCCACGAAGAACCACCGTGTCTTAGAAGAAACGCGGGCCCACAGCAGGACAACGAACGGCAGTAGGGCCAAAAGCACCGGTGTTATGGGCAGGCGAAGGCCAAACTGCCATGCGGACTGGTTCACGGTCAGGTTCCACAGCCCGGCGAAATAGTGGCCGATCCCCTGCCCAGGCCCCTGGCTCCACGAAGCGTACTTGTCGTGAAGCTCCTGGCTCCAGAAATCCGAGTGGAATACGGGATAGCCGTAGGGCCACAGTGGATCACCTCCCCCAACCCAGTTCCGGATCCACCAAGGCGATGCTACTACACCCACGACGATTCCGTACACGACGACCCTGCCAAGGGCCCGCACCGGCACCCGCTTCCAGTCTTCGCCCTGCATGAACAACAGCAGAAGTCCGATGGCTGGCACACCGAAGAGGCCTTGGAACTTGGTGGCTAATGTTAAGCCCAAGAGCATCGCCGACAACCATAGCCACCGAATATCTCCCCGCTCGCGCCACAAGAGCAGTGTATGCAAGGTGAGAAAGAAAAACGTCATCCACGCCAGGTCGCTCTTCGCCGAGGTGGCCAAGGAGAGCACATGGGGTGACGTATAGAAAACCACAGCTGCCAGCAATCCCACGCTGCGCGATGTCCGAGGCGCGGCCAGGACGTACAGGGCACCCGCGGCAGCAAGACCCATGCTCCATTGGAAAACCTGTGCGAGCCGGTCCGAGCCCAACAGCAGCGCCACCATATTCCACATCTCGGCGGTTAGCGGCGTTGGCCACTCTCGGTACGGCACGAAACTCATCCTGCCCTGGCGGATGAAATAGGAAGGCTCTGCAAGGTGATAAGTGAGAGTGTCCCACTCGGTAGGAGGAGCAAGGACCGAGATGAGATTGAGCGTGGCGCTAACAGCGAAAACGGCGGCGAGGCTCAAAAGAAGCCACCTTCGCCATCCCGGCACTCGGAAAACCCCGAGGCGCTCCTTCACCCAGACCCACCATTCCCTTGGTCGTTGCCGCCGCAGAGTGGGAATGGACAAGAGCGCTAGGATCCCCAGCACCGTCCAGGCCATCGGGGTCGAGAGCCACCCTATCTGCGCGAAGCCGATAACCACATACGCACCGAAGGCGAAGCCAATGGCTACGGAGAGCACGAGAGACTCAAATCTGCCACAAGCAGTCACTCCGCCTATCCGCAGTAAAGTCCGCCCGGCCATCGTGGCCATCGCCAGCCAGAGTGCCGCAAGGACCAAGACCAAGCCGTAGTTCATTCCAGTCCTAGTGCCCTCTTGACGACGCCAAGTCCAGTCTCGATTTCGTCAGCGAATTGAACGAGGAACAGGACCATGACGGCAATGACCCACAGTGTAAGAAGCACTTCGATCAGGTCGAGCCATCTGACACGTCTCACGAGCTCAAGTTCCCGCAGAATCAATCAGAAGCGGGCTTTCGGGCGACTAACAATTGATTTGCCCCGAAGAGAAAGCGGTAGTGTTTCCCTGGAACAAGCCCCCCTGTGCGCGCGACCTGCTCCAGGGCGCTCCGGTCGAGTAGCCGCTTGTGGTCCTCCTCTGCGTGACGTGAGAACAAGCCTAATCTGCTGCCGATATGTAGGAGCGGCTCAAAACTCGGAGCTGGGGTTGTAAGCACCAGCACGCCACCAGGTTTCAGGTGCGCCGCAATTTGACGGATGAAGGATTGGGGCGATGAGATGTGCTCTATGACCGCCAAAACGGCTATTGAGTCGAAGACCTGGTCGCCGAGTTTCAGGGATGTCAGATCTCCTTGGATGAACTGCGCGTCCGGGTGGCGTTGCCGGAGGTATGCAATCAACTCGGGGTCATTGTCCACACCAGTGTAGGCAACTCCCTTCGCGAGCGACGAAAGCAATCGCCCCCTGCCACAGCCACAATCCAGGACCGTCTGACCCTCGATCCATTGCGCGGCATGCCTGACCCGCAACGTCTCGAGTAAGGGCGACAAGAGGGCACCGGAATGGCCCGCAGGAATCTTCTCAAGTCTGAGAACTTGTCTGAGGATTCCGATGCACCCCAGTAGCCACCAGTACAAGCTATGCACGATATTCAATGGTCGAACAGAACCCGACCGTCAGCTTGATTCGAAATCATCGCGTCTCAAGCAACCATGCACCGAAGCCCCAGACGATGTTCAGAAGGTACGCTGCCAAGATGAGTGCAGAAAATGCTATGGCCCCTTCGGCCGTTTGTCCGGCATCTTGGAAGACTTGGACCAGCACCGCTTCCCTCAGGCCGACCCCGAATATCGTTACCGGAAGGAGCCCCGCGAAGTTAGCCCAGGAAACGCCGAATATGAAGTGCGCGACCGGCAGACTCAATCCCAGGGCGGCCAGGAGGAGATAGAACCGCAGGAAATTCAAGGCGGATGAAAGCAACGTAGCCCCGACAATCAATACTGCCGCTTTGGGTTCGCACATTGATAGTGGGAAGGTAATAACAAACCTTTGGGCGGCATCGACAAGGTGCTGCAGGCGAGGCCTGCTTTTTAACTTAGCTGTGAAGCGTGAAATCTTGCTGTTGGCCCACGGGACGAACAGGGCACATACAGCGAGTAGCAGTGCAAGCAGCAGTGCGGCCAAAGCCCACTGGCGCATGAACATCATTACACCCGCCACCACAAACAGCGCCAATGCGATGGAGTCCAACACCCGGTCCACCACCACCGACCCGGCCGACTTGATGGGATCGTGACCCTTCCGCCACAGAAAGTGCGCCCGCACCATCTCTCCCAACTGGCCTGGAGTAGCCTGACCGACGAAAAGACCTACCCCGTACAGTTGAGTGGCTTCGCGGTTGGAGATGTGGATGCCAAGCTGCCTCAATATCAGGCGCCACCGCCAACTTTTCACCAAAAAGAAGGGCACAGTCAGCAAGATGGCGCCTACGAGCGGCCAAGGACGCAGCGATTTCAGCGCCTCTCCTACCTGGTTGAAGTCCACCTGGCGCAAGACGAATGCGAGAACGATCAGACCAACAAGACGTATAGACCACCGCGTCAGCTTCCAGGCCCGCCATCGGCGTCTTGCTCCAGTTAGCCCTGGCCTCAACCAGCCACGGGAGGGCTCCGAAGCCGGGGAACCTTGAGGGTCGGAATTCATGCGCGACCCTTTAGGTTCCCCTTGAGAGTTGCCGAGCTCTCGCGCTCAATCTTCTCGTCAATCAACGCCGTCCGTTTTGTGTAGTACAGCGCCTGCTCAATGATTCGCCGGTTTGTCGCCAGGAGTTCTCCTATGAGGCCTAGGGAAACGAGCAAGAGCGCCACCAAGATTGAAACCGCCCCAGCCACTACAGACGAAAGGTGCGCACCCTCCCCTGCTTCTCCCATCGCCGCGAACACAAGGTAACGTACCCAGAGGGCAGCCCCAAACAACAGGAAGGGCACGCCAAGATAGGCAAACGTACGCAACGGTTCATAAAGAACGAACAACCTCAATATGGTCGTCATAGAGCGCAACACGTACTGCAAGTTACCCTTTACCAAGCGCGAGTCGCGCACCTTCGGGTTAGTCTCGATCGGCACATGTGCGATGGTGAGGTTATTCTTTCCCGCCTGAACGATGGTCTCTAGGGTGTAGGTGTATCCCGAGAGCACATTGATGCGAAGCGCGGCTTCTCGAGAAAGGGCCCGGAATCCACTAGGAGCGTCAGGCACATCCGTGCCAGACACATAACGGACAACAGCACTCCCCATTTTCTGAAGGAGTTTCTTGGAGAATGAGAACTCCCCGATGTGGTGTACCTGCCGGTCTCCGATGACCATGTCCGCCTGTCCTGCAAGGATCGGCTCGACGAGTTCAGGGATGAATCGGCCAGGGTACTGGTTGTCTGCATCGGTGTTCACGATGATATCCGCGCCCAACTGGAGGGAGGCGTTAAGACCACTCTGGAAGGCGGCCGCGAGTCCCTTGTTTGTCGTGTGTTTGACAACGTGCTCAATGCCGAGCCGACGTGCCACCTCCACCGTCTTGTCTGTGCTCCCATCGTCAATGATCAGCCTCTCGATAGTGTCAACGCCGGGAATCGCTTTGGGGAGGTCTCTGACAGCTTGTGGCAATGCCTCTTCCTCGTTGAGACACGGGAGCTGAATGATGAGTTTCAATTCACCTGTTCCTCAACGACCTGACTCACGCTGCAAGTAATCATCGTATCGCTACGGTAGACGATGGGCCAACGCTGGCCACACAACCCGAACAACGTGTCCTCCAATGTTTGGCTTGGGCCATAACCCGAGGCGTACTTGGGCCCAGGCCAAAGCAGCACATAATCAATCGCCAACTCCTTGACCTTCTCCTCTACGTAGTCAGGGTCACGTAGCCGCTCAGGGTCCTCCTCCCGTCGAGCGATAAGGTCATAACGTTCGTAGTCGAAATCCAGGTAGTATCCCCTCGACTCATAGATGAGAAGCCGGCTCCCTTTCGGCAGCATCGCATTCATCGCCTGATAGTCGTCGTACCATTCAAACCGCATGTCCGGTTCCCGCAGCCGCGTTCGCAGGAACTCCTGCTCCGACTTGATTCCAAGGGTGGTTATGATAGATTCCAGGTGAAAATAAGTCGCTGACGCCAGTCCAATCGCCATCCAGAGTGCGACAGTTGCGAACACGAGATACCGAACCCATCTGGACAGAGTGGTCTGCTGTAGTGTCGCCCATACCACGTACGCGGAGAGGATGGACAGTAAAGCAATGATGGGCATGAGTGCCCGAAGACGCGGGTAAGAAATATACCACAGCGGGACCAACACCAGTGCAGCCACGAGGATCCATTTCAGCCGCTTGGGGACTGGGAACACCAGTAATGCGGGCAAGGTGGCAAGTAAGAGAGGCCCTACTATGCCGCTGTTGAATTTTCCGGGATAAATCGTAAAGTCCCACGGGGCCCTTATGCTCCGCACTACCGAGAGCCACTGGCCAATCTCTCTTTCTTGGATGGTTGAGTAGTAAGAGTATGCCGCATCCGTCCAGTCTTTCGCGCCGAATATCGGTTGGAGGTATGGCCAGGTTGGACTGCCGGCCTGGAGCAGGGATTTGGCGTACCAGGGGGCTACTGTGATGAACGCCACGAGTCCAACCCCAACGCCGATGAGCACCGCTTTTGGCAGGGGCCAGGTGAACCTCCTCCACCCATAGATGAGGACGAGGATGCTCAGGCCAACAGCTGCATAAGCGCCCGGCAGCCTGGAGCCGGCCGCAAAGAGCCCGGCGAGAATCCCAGCCAAGAGGAGCCAGCGCGTCCCGCTCTTTTCCATCCAGTTCGCGAACGCAATGAGTGCGAGGAACATGAATAACCCGTTGCCGAGGTCGGGACTTGCTCGTCCGGACAAGACAACCACATCGCTGAAGGCGTAGAACACCGCCCCTGCTGTAAGAGCCACGGTGATGGGAAGGTATTTTCTCGCCAGCTCCACTATCCCAACGACCAGAAAGAGGCCAACGGCCCACTGGATTATCTGAGTCGTCGAATCTGACCCAAGGCTCATGGTCCATAGCTGGACCATCTGCAGATGCTGGGGCTGCTGATGTAGCGTCAAGGAAGGGAGGTAATGGATCTTCTCGTGGCGGAGATAAATATCGGCCGCAGCGACCCGGTAAATCAGCTCGTCCACCCCGATGACCGGCGCCAACGCAGCCAAGAGATTGACGAACCCGAGCAACATGACGAAGAGCACGAGCAGCTTTGCCGTGAGGGGTAGCCGGATCAAGGTAGGCCAGAGACCAGCAGTTAGTCGCCACCAACTCAATCGGCTCTGCCGTGCGAACGCAAACCATCCGCTTATCCCAACCCCGAGAAACGCAAGGTAAAGCGAGGCAAGCAACGGCTTCGTAAGCTGCCCCGCCACGCCGAGGAAGAAGCTGACATAGCCAAGGACGCCCAGTCCAAGTGCGATGGCAAATAGTGCGTATTGAACACGTGCACTTGACTCGAGCTTCAGCAGCTTCAGGAGCCATGTTCCACAGCCCCCTGCCGCGACAAACAGCCCTGCGACAATGATCAGATCATAAAGATGCGACATCAGCCAAACAGGTCAAGCAGCCTTTGCCAGACCTGGTTCAGGTCATCTATTCTGGTTCTGAACAGTTGCCAGTAAAACACACCATTCACCAATAAGAACCACACGACCACCGTCCACAGCAGCCATGGCCTTCGACTATCTTGTTTGCGGTGGCGGGCAATCAAAAACTCGCTTACCTACTCCTGAATCCAGCTGAATCTACCTGACCGCGTACAGACATTGCCCATTGTCGCACACCAACTGTTCGAGATACTCAGCTTGGAACGGGGGCTGGGCCAGCCATGCTTGCTCATAGTGACGTTGCCTGACCACGAAGTCGTTGATGAAGACATGCGTGATGCCAGAAGACCTGAGTAGGCCATAGAAGGCCGCGGCGTCGGGCACCTCGGCAGGTGTCTGCGCCCATCCAGTGTAAAGGGGCCGCTCCAGGTAAAACCCACTGCCTACCGAGAGGCCTGCGATCCTCGCGTCTTGGGGGAGGCCGAGGGCGTAAGACGTCACCGTGTGATTGGGATACCACCCCTGCTCCAGGAGATTCTCCGCCAAATACTCGTCCTTGGTCTGCATTCCGAGTATGTAGGGGGCCCTTTGAATCGAGACGAAATTGATGTACGCCCAGACCGCGAGATTGAGCACTAGCGCGGCCGCCACCAACGTCACCAAGGCCTGGCCCAGCCGCGGTTTTCGGTCCAGGAAGGACATCACCACATACCCGGCCACTAAAGACAGCAGACCGAGAGTGGGCAGGAAATGCCGCGCGCGTTGCACGCCGAAATACCACATCGCCGACATGAGCCCACAGAAAGCAAGGATGTGCCACAGCCTCCGGTCGACGTCACGAAGCAGGAGCACCAGTGGGACCGACGCCAACACTGAAGGCCCGATGGGTTTGCCCGCGGGCCCCTCAGTGGATGATGTATTTCCGAGCATGGACATATCCCACAAAACACGGAAATAGCCTGTGATTCCCGTCTCGCCGGGCAATTCTTCCCCTGTGAAGAACCCGGCGTCCGATAGGGTGTAGCTGCGTACAACCCATACCAAAGCTACGGCCGCAGGCAGGCCGATAACCAAATATGACTGCACGATGGCCCTCGGCCTGAAGCTGCCATCGCGCCAGAGCTTGAAGGCGATGCCCATCGCCATCGTCACCGCTGTGAACAGGCTGGCCTGCTTAGTCCCTCCAGCTATCCCTAAGAACAGTCCCGCCACCACCAGCCACCCCCAACTCCGCTCTCCCTCTCTGGCAAAGTACCAGCGCGCGAACGCCAAGATGGCAAGCAAGTCGAAGGCGGCCCACGCAAGGTCAATCTTGCCAGATGCGGCGAGATACCCGACGGAGTACATCCCATACCACACCACCACGGCGAACAGCGCCGCCCGCCGGGAGAACCATCTCCGTCCCAGGGCATAGACCGTGGCTGCGCCAAGCAGACCTGGCACCCAGACCACCATGATCTGGGCAAGGACCTGGCCGCGCAGCAGAAAGCCAAGGGTTGACAGCATCTGCCCATTAGCCGGATAGGTGTTGGTATAGGCATAGTCCACTGATACGATTCCGCCCTGGCGGGCATACTCCCGCGCGGTCAGCAGGTAGCCCGCGATGGAGTCCCCCTCCAGTGTTGGCGCCAGCGCCGCCGCCAGGTAGCCTATCCCGTACACGAGGAGCACCGCGGCCAGCAAGAGGAAGGGCCATCCTGCGGTGCGAAGCCTCCGCCAAACAGCATCTGCTCCGTTGGCACTAACCACCCCAGCCAGATCACCCTTGGCCTGGCTTACGACTCCGGCCAACCCCAAACCTGCCAACATCAACCAAGCTTGCAATTGGCTATACAGACCGGCGAAGCCCAAGACCATCATCAGCAACACGATGAGGGCGAGTCCCAGGCCCAAGGCCAGCACGGCCTGCTCCGCCCACGTGGTGTTCCCCAGAGGCAGTCGGCGCAATATGCCGCGGCCCACGCCCCAGGCAGCGACGACGGCAAAAAGAGCGATGAGGATGTCCAAAGGAAACGTGGGCACTATCTAATCAGTTCCGAGAGTTTCGCCAACACCTGGTGGCGTAGGCTTAGCGCGAAGTAGGCACCGAAAATCAGTCCCACCCAAACCAGGGCGACAGCGACGCCTACCCAGCCACCGCGCAAGTTCATAGCTTCGTCCCCATCCCTATGGACTACCACGAACGCTTCCCAGTGGGAGGGGCTTCATCAGCCAGGCCGCGGCTCCGATGAACCCCCCGCCCACGTAGAACGTGAGGAATACCAGGAGCGAGAATCCGAGGGCCGCCTCGTGTGTAACTCCCATCGTGCTCAGATACGCAATCATCACGGCTTCCCTCGTCCCCAGGCCCGAGATCGAAATCGGTATCAACGTGACCAGGCTACCCAGGCCAGTAACGAAGCTGACCTCGGCATAGCTCACGTCCAAGTCCAGCGCCAAGGCGAGCAGGTACGTCTGGCCGAAGAAGAGGAAGTAAGAGACCACGGTAAGAACGGCCGCGACAGCAAAACGGCGGCCCGTCAGCTTGCGCAACTCATCCCTGACCTCTCCTACCCAAGAAAAGAAGCGCTGAGAGAAGCTGCGTGCTTTTTCTGGCCCAACCAACTCCAGCCGCTTGAACAGGCCAAACGCCCTGTTGTCCATCAACAGGATCAGCGGCGCGATGACCACCGCCGCAGTCACCACCACCGCCAGGACGGTCCCTGCTCCAGCCGAAATGGCCACCACCGCGACCGCGCCTACGATAAGCAGCGCATAGAGGTCGAAAAGCCGGTCGGCCAACACGCTGGCGAACGCACGCGATTGGGGGATCCCGCAGTCCCGGGATACATGCAGCGCCTTAACGAACTCCCCTAGCCTTCCGGGCGTCAGCAGGCCTATGAATAAGCTGCCCCAATACGCCAGAAAGGCGGGCCAGATTTGAAACCGTATGGATTGGGCGCGTAAGACTTCCTGCCAGCGGACGGTCTTGAGGAGGATCAAGGGCGGTAGCAGAGCAACCGAAGCAAACACCAAAGGCAGTTCGGCCTCGCGCATCGTCGTGGCCAACTGGCCTAACTCCGCCCTCCAAAGCAAAAAGGCCAAGAGGACCAGGCCGATGATTCGAAGCGCCCAAGTCCTGAGCCGGAGGCACTTCGTGGCCGACTTCTCCACCATTACAGCTTCGTGCATACGAACATCCGCCGGAGGCCCACCATCGGCATCAGCCATCTCCGTGTGCGAGCCTCGACCCAATCGCCTGCGTTGACCAGCGGCTTGGGGCCGCCGGGCACCAGTACATCGGTCTCTGCCTTGTCAATGCGAAAATCCGCCGACTTGATCATGCGCGCCAGGCGGCCGGCGCGCACGAACCTGTGCGGCCCCTCGGAGTGGTGCATCCCAGTGATGGCCGCCAGGGCGTGTATCGGTTCCCAAAGAATGTTCGGCGTGGTCAGAATCATCGTCCCGCCAGGCTTGATTACCCGTCCCAGCTCCGCCACGAGTTTCTCCGGCTGCGAGAAGTGCTCCACCGTCTCGAAGCAAAGGACGGTATCGAACTCAGCGTCTTTGAAAGGCAGCTCGTAGCGGGTCAGGCGGGCCCACCGGACATTCTCCACTCCGGCTTCCTGAAGCCTCTTAGAACCAACCCCGATGAATCGCTGAGAGACCTCGACGCATACCCCGGAGCCGACTTTGCCGTGCTTCGCGAAATACAACGTCCCATTACCCGTCCGGGCGCATATATCCAAGACCCGTCCGCCTTCCGCGACATTGCTCAGGCGAAGGCCATCCACGAACCGCCGGAAGTACGAGACCGTTTTGCTATTCTGCTCGTCGTAGTCGTGAGTGCTATCCCAGTGCGCGGCCACGTCATCGAAGCTCCAGTCTGAGCGGAGCCAATGGCGGATCTCTGCCGCTGTGCGGGTCACCACGTTTCCGCTCATCGCGCGCTCTTCCCACCTTCTGGCGTGGCAATCACCTTGCGACCGGGCCAAGTCTGCACGCGGTAGTCTCTGAGTCCGGCCCGCTTCGTAGGCTTCGACATGTTTTTCCACGACTTGCGAAGAACATTGAACATAGGCCCCAGAACACTCAAGGGCACGAACTCCACTAACCTTCTGGCTACGCGGCTGCCGCAGACCAGAAAAACCGTGTAGATCACCGCCTCGGCCAGCCTCCGGCTTGGCGCTATCCGCACCGGTTTATAGCCGTAGTCAGGTACCCGTTTACCCATCCGCCTCCGCCAACCCATCCGGATGAAAGCCCCCCGCTTCTTGAAGTCCAACATGTGGCCGTGCATGGACATCGCTTCCTGCAGGGAGGCCTCGTCCAGTTCTACCAACCTTTGCGTCTGCATCTCGTTAAGTAACTGTTCACCCTTCGCGGTCCGTGCCAGAACAACAGAGAAGCCCTTGCCTTCCTTTTCGTACTTCGGATGCCACGCATCGCCCACCGAAATGTCGGTCAATTCATTTGTAAAGTCCACCGAATACAAAGTGCTGCGGGTGACATAGAAGGGTATGAGGTAGTTGTAGTAGAACTTCGCGGCTCGCAGCACCTTACCTGAGTGGGTCTTGACCTGAAGATACCCCGGCCACTCCCCTTCCCTGTATCTCAACTCTGCAACATCCTCGATGCGTTTGACTCCGTTTGCGCGTAGAAAACTCTCGATTGCCTTTTGATACATCGCCATGCCGCAGTACGGGCCAAGGACGTAGTCCACCCTAAGGGCGCCAGGATGTCCGAGCTGCTGAAGACGCCGTAGCGAAGCCACTTGGTCAGGTAATCCCACATAGGCAAGTCTTCCCTGAAACCTCTCCATTTCCGCCAAAATCGTGTTGACCGGGACTGGGACATAGACACTCTGAGTGCACTCCATCACTTGCTTAGGTGTGGTAGCGATGATTGGTTCGGCTTCCCATGGTTTTGGGCTTCCCTGTTTGACGACTACCGCCCCAGCCACCTTGCCCGTCTCCAAGAGGTGCATCAACGTTTGCGTGATGACCCCAGCAGAAGCCCCGGCCCGCCGCACCGCCGGGTCCGACGAAAAGCCGACATACGCTTTCCGCCAGCACCCCACGAGCCACTGTTCCGGCGGATGGCCAAACACCCACTGACTCAGCTCCGGATAGTTCAAGCCTTTGCCCGGACAAGCAGCAAATGCCCACTCAGCCAATTGGGAGGCATCTCCGACCAATGGCGTCGGAAGCGGCCCTTGGCGAGTATGCTTCATTGCCAAAGCGCCTTCGGAAAGACCGGCACACGTCCCGCAGTGTGTGCAGAGACCCTGAGCCACGACCTCCCTTTGAAGACGCCGATAGACTTCAGGAGAGCTTGGGATGGCGGTCCTTGGGCTGGCTGCCGGGGCCGTCTGGCGGGACGTCACTCGTCGGCCTGAAAAGGGTTAGTGACCCGCCGATTTATCAGTTCCGCTACCAGTCCCACACCGGCCACCTGCGCGGCAGCCAGCACCAGCAGCACGGTGCTGACATCGGCGAGGGAGCCGAGCACGAACTTGGAAACGAGCCCCCAGGCCAAGGCTACCAAGATCAGCAAAACGCTCAATGGCAAGAAGATCTTCAGCGGCGCGAAGTACAGCGCAATCCGCAGAATCAGGCCGGTAATTCCCAGCGTGTCGCGCATCGGATGGAACTTGGAGCGGCCGACCCGCTTCGCATAGCTTACGGGCTCATAGGCCACCCGATGCCCGTTGCTGAGCATTGCGAGCGTGATCGTCGTGGTGAAGGAAAATCCGTCGGGTAGGAGGCTGAAGAAGCGGAGTACCGACTTACGGGAAAAGACACGCTGGCCCGAGTTGAGGTCGGGGATAGGCTCACCCGCTATCAACTCAGCGAGGCGGGCCAACGCCCATTTCGCAGGGCGGCGCAGCAGCGGAATCTGCGCCTGCGGGCCGACCCTGGCCCCGACTACCATGTCGTGCTGGCCCTCGACCAGCATTGAGACGAGCCTAGGCAACGCATCGGGGGGATACGTCCCGTCGGCGTCAGTGATGCCAATGATGTTCCCTTTCGCGACCCTGATCCCCGTCTTCAGCGCCGCGCCATAACCTCGGTTGACCCAGTGCCGCACCACCCGAGCGCCTGCGGACTCCGCCGCGTCTCCGGTCCGATCCGTCGACCCGTCGTCCACCACGATGATCTCAAAAGGCCAGCCAGTTTTCTCGAGCACGCTGCGAAGGGTAGCAACCTCAGCTCCGACCGCCTTTTCCTCGTTGAATGCCGGCACCACCACGGAAAGGCTCATCTGGCCTCCACTGGATTCCGTTCCACGCTCGGCCCTCTCTACCGTTTCCATATCCAACGTCTAGGTAACCGCCGTCTGTGTTGGTTTCACCGACTGAGCGATAATCCAAAAACCCCAGCGGCTGGTGATGCCCGACCACTCCATTAACCTTCCGTATGCTGTGGCCACCCTGCCGCCGTTCACGACTCGTGGATGACGTATCGCCAACTTGGTGCGCTCGAAACCACTCAACATCTCCTTGATTTCTGAAGGTGAGTACGCCTTCCCAAGGGGATTCCCCGCACCGTCGTGGCGGCGTATCACTTCCGTTTTGTCCATGCCGCCGACCAGCGTAGGTTGTCTTAGCATTAGCCGTTTCAATGACACGAGGTAAGGCTCAACATGCACATACCAAGACGTGCGGTTATAGAGCATCAGGACAAGCGTCCCTCCGGGCTTCAACACCCTGCGGCATTCGTTGATTGCCGCTTGAGTATCAGTCGTGTGATGCAGCACCCCGAAGGAGTACACCACATCGAACGAACCGTCTTTGTAGGGCAACCGCTCGGCGTCCGCTCGCAGAAAATCGCCCGGCATCCGCTTGAGTTGGAAGTGCCTTCGTGCCAAGCCAGCGCTGCGGAGCGAGAGGTCCATGCCCACGGTGTTGGCGCCCAAGGAAGCCGCGCAAAGCAGGTCGGTGCCTAGGCCGCACCCGACCTCCAGCATGCCAAGCCCCGCGAACCTCCGGAAGTCCACCAAATGGCGTACGAAGGACTGGTTCGCCTCCCGATAGCGTTCCACTTCCACGAAAAACTCCAGCTCCCCCGGCTGCACATGGGAGGCGAAGCTCCCGCAAGGGGCCAAGTCCCAGAACTCTGCCACCTTCTTCTTGATCGCCTGCTCTTCAACCACGCGCATGGGCCAGCTATGCCACGACAGGCGTGCTCTGTCTGTTGAGCACCTGCTGATACACCGATTCCAGTTTTCCCACTGCTAGCTTCATCTCGAAGCGCTCTAGGAATCGCCGCCTTCCCGCCTGGCTAAGTTGACGTGCCTTCTCGGGGTCACGGAGCATAGTCAGAATCGCTCCGGCCAGTTCATCCGGGTTGCCTGGAGAAACAAATACGGCTGCATCACCGGCGATCTCCCGGGACGGGCCAATATCGCTGGCTACCACCGGGCAGCCCACCGCCATCCCCTCGATGATTGGGCGTCCGAAGCCCTCTGCAATCAAGGACGGGAAGACAAGTACGTCCATCGCCGAAATCACCTTTGGGATGTCACTTTGGAAGCCGCAGAAAACGAAATTAGCTGAGAGTCCGCTCTGGGCGACCATGCTCCTCATCCGCTCCAGATTGTCATTCGGCAATCCTAAGAGCCTCTTTACACCCCCCTTGAGCGTGGAGGAATAACTGTCCGGCACTCCTCCGGCCACGACAAGAAAACGGAACTCTGGCGACAGCTGTACAACCTTCTTGGCCGCACGGACAAGGACAGAGTGGCCCTTTGCCTCTTGGACCGAACCGATGATGCCTACCACCGCTACATGGGCTGGAAGGTTCAGCTCGGCGCGTGCCGTCTTGCGTTCTGCTTCTCCGCACGGCGAGAATCTGTCGCCATCCAGAGCGTTGTGAAGCACAGTCACAGGCTTCGCACCCATGTATGTCCGCCCCACATACTCCGAAGTGACTACGATGTGATCTGCGAACTTCTGGATCTGGCTGACCATCCACCGGCGCAGGATCGGATTTGGACCAGCGGCTTCACGGACATGCCAGACCAGTTTGGCTCCAGCTCGCTTCACTCCGACAGCCACAGGCAGCAGCACACTCGTGTTTAGGTGGACCACGTCAGGCCGGAACTCCCGCACCAAGGTCTCGGCGGTTTTCACTGAGCTGCGGTAATGGACGCCGAACCTAATCAACATCCGCGAGGATAGAGGCACATGAGCGCTGTAGAAAAAAGCACTCTCCATCGGCACAACCATGGCAGACACATTGAGGTCGCGCGCATAGTCCAAGATGGGACCCTCACTTGTGAACGCGGCCAAAGTCTCGATGCGGGTGCGATCGAGCGCAGCAGCAAGTTGCAGCATGCTTACCGGCGCGCCCCCGATAGCTCCACCGTGATGGATGAATAGAACGCGCGTCGTCACTGAACGGGAGGGCTGCCGCGAAGGCCTCGCAGACCCGACCGCAAACTGATACCTTCAATCCTCGACGCGAAAGCCGGCAATGGCTCCTCTTCCACCTTGATTCTGTCCAATGCGGCAGCCTTACCAGCCGGATTCCAGCCGCCGCCAACCTTGACGACACATTCGTATCCTGCCTGGTGCACCAAGGCCTGCGACTCTGGACGGTAGTGGCGAGGCTCGCCGAACGGATAGGCGAAATAAGGGCATTCGTTTCCCGCAACCTCCTCGACAACCCTCTTGGAACGACGCAGTTCATCCATCTGCGCCCGCCCTGACAAAGCAGCAAGCGCAGTGTGGGTTACCCCGTGGCTGCCAAAGGCAATTCCGCCTTGGGTCATCTCTTTAATCTCCGCAGAGGTCAGGTAGAGCCCTTCGCGCTCCACCGACTGCTCTGGCCAGGTCTTCAACTCCTCACACAAGCTGTTCAGCAATTCATCGCGGTCCTTGGGCGGCGTCCGACAAGTTAGCCTTTCCCGGAGGGCCCTCATCGACGGCTGCCCATCGCTGCTTCGGAATCGTTCTCCCGAAAGTGCTTCCACCGCTTCCACCACCGCCTGCCCCCCGCAGGCGTTCACCAGATAAGCCAACCGGTGCATCCACAGCAACGTGCGATTGTCCAGGGCGTCAGTAACCAGGAAGACGGTCGCGGGAATCCCGTACGTCTTCAAGATGGGAAAAGCAAAACGATAGTTGTCTCCAAAGCCGTCGTCAAAGGTTACGGCGATTGCCCCTTTTTCAGACTGACTCCCTCCATCGGGATTACCAACTTCTTGGAGCCCGTGGAACCGATAGTACCTCTTGAGATATACCATCTGCCGCTCGAACGTGTCGGGGTGAACCGTTACGGCAAGCCCCCGCGTGTACCGTCCCTCCGTGGGGGAAACACTGTGATAGACAAGGACCCTTCGATAGACTCGATTCCTTCGCCTCGCCGCTCCGGTGACACCCGAATAGCCAAGAAGACGGTAGGCCAGCTCCCGCATATTAAGGCGTAGCCACCCGCCCTTACCATGCCGCTTCAGACGGCCGCATCGCCGTCCGCTGCACATACATGCCAACTTGTGGGAAGTCTTAAAGCATCCTCATCAAAAGAGCCCAAGTTCCGGCACATGAACGGATCTGAGGCGAGCTTGACCGACAGAAAACCCAGTCCCGCCATGTGAGCACGCCATCCAGGGTGCATCCCCTGTACCTCCAACATGTCCGCTCCTGATTCGGCGCCAACCTGCACTGCACTGATCAACACCTGTCTTTGGAACTCACGATCCCTCAACGGGCCGAAGACATCTAGCAACTCACAGACGACCGTGAGCCGTCCTCTTCGCACGACACGGATAACGAACCATCCACGAACGTCATCTCCTGAATCACCTCGGCCTTCGACGAGATACACTTGGGGAGTCGGTGGCGGGGCTTGGCTGTACCGCCAGGAGCGGTATGTCCTGTCCCGAACCGCCGTCACGGGGTAGTCATTGCCATAGCGTATCCAAAGCTCGTCCAGGACTTCCGCCTCAGGCTCCACCGACGCGCACCTAGTAGATTTCGCCAGTGTGGGGAGTTCTCGCCGGGCAACCGCATCAAGGATGCGTCCCATTACATAGTTCGCGGACTTGAACAAGCTGGAACGAGACTTTGAGTCCCCGCCTTCGGCGACAGCGACGGCGTGGGAGCGGAAGGGGAGCCGGTAGATGACATTGAGATTGCCAATCGGGAAGCCCCCTACCTTTTCCCACAAGTGCTGCGTAGCGTCGTTCGAGCTCGTGCCCAACGCCACTCCTCCTCGCCGCGCCTTGAAATATGCGTCGAACAGATCCTTCCCCAAGCCCATTCCGCGTAGCTGCGGGTCCACGAATGTGTCCGAAGAGATGGCGATAGTCTTCTCTGTGCCGAAAAGCCGGAATCTCTGCGGCATGGCCATCTCGTGCCCCAGGACTTCTCCTTCGGATGTCCTCACTACCCAGCCAATTGGGCGGTCAGCATCGTAGGCGGGGTTGTCCAGAAACTGCCACCGAAATCGCTTGAGCCATACACTGCCTTCTCGGCCATGTGCGTCCTTAAGTTTCGCGATGGCTTCTGCGTCGCCGGGTGTCGCCGTCTCGATTCGAAAGCCGCCCCGCTCCTTCGGGCCAGCACTCACCAACGTGTCAGTCAAACCGCCTCCTAGCTGGGAAGCAGACTTGGGCACACTTTCTCGAAAGCGTTTAATATCTTCGGGCTGACCGCGTCCCGTGCCCACTGCCGTGCGGCCATCTCCCTTGCCTGAGCACCCATCCTCCAGCTCGCAGTTGAGTCCCCCAGTAATGTGATGAGCCTATCCGCCATCTGTGAAGCGTCGTCAAGCGGAACCAAGTAGCCGGTCTTGCCCTCTATCACCGCCCCCTCGGGTCCTCCGCATCGGGTCGTCACCACTGGCAGCCCGGAAGACATAGCCTCGTGCACCACGATGCCTAACCCTTCCTGGCGCGAAGAAAGGACGAAGACGGAAGACTGTCGGTAGAGGTCAGCCAAGTGCTCAGCGGTTGTTACAGCAGGCTGTAGTTCTACTGCATGTGTCATGCCAAACTGCTCGATCATTTTCGCCAGTCTGTCAACCCCGGTTCCGACCATTGTCAACCGCGAGTTGGGGAAATGAGCCAAGACCTTCTGAAACGCACTCAAGAGTAATGGAACGTTCTTACGTGGATCCTCGGGTCGTCCAACCCAAATGACCCGCCTGGATTCGGCAGTTCCAGGGTGGGGATGAAGTCCGTTGGCCGGTCGAAACAACTCTGTATCCACCGGCACCGGGATGACCGTCACTTTGCTTGCCAGGCTCGGATAAGCCACTCGCACCCGCTCAGCCGTGTGCTCGCTGATAGCGGCAATCACCCCCGCGCGCTCTAAGACGAACCGCTCCTGTCGCAGATGAGCTTGCACGCCGCGAGAGTTCACCATCTTCTCAGTGTCGGGACTATGCATGTCAATCTTTGCAAGCAACTCATCTTGATAGAGCGTGCTCAGCCAGCACCAGAATGGTTTGTTAAGCGTTGCCAGCGTATATCCCATGACGGCGCCGCCCAAGACCACATACCCTCGGAATCGCCCCACATACCGCCGAACTACGGGATAGGGCCACCATATATACGTTAAGGATGGGAAGTGCGCGGCCACATGCCCTACAGCCATTCCCTCCAAGCCACGGTTGCTCTTCGCCACTGCTCCCCACAACCTGCCTCTGCGCAAGAGACTTCTAGGGAAAAGATTGTCCTCTTGCGAGGCCGAGAGGTAGAGGAACGACGGTTCCCTACCCCACTGCCGGAGAGAATGGGCAAGTTCGCTGGCCATGGCGTACACCCCACCTCGGCCAACCGGGTCAATGGTAGAGACGAGTACGTCGCTAATCATTTCCCACCTCTGAGAGCGCTGCTGTTCTCAGAGGTCTTCACTTGCATGGCTAACCCAGTTGTACGAACATTCAAAATCATCTTCAACCATCTGCCTCGTGAGGAGCGCTGACTCCCGACGAGCTTCGGAGGAGTCAGTAGGATTCATATGTCAGGCAACTATTACCCAGCGCACAACACCACTCAGAATCTTCCAACGAAGCGTGTCCTCTGTCCCAGTCACTTGCCTGGAGGTCTGTCACCTAGTCGTTACAGCTTTCCTTTTCTCCTCACTGAGGTAGTAATTGAGTTGATCTTGGATGATTGATCCGAGCGAATGTTGAATGGTAAACCCAATGGCCTGAATCTTAGAAGAATCGCACAGGAGAATCGGAACCTCAGCCTTGCGGAATCTATTCTCATCGAACTGAATAATCACTTCTCCTCCATCGGTATCTGCCACAATCATCGTATCGCCCAGCGTGAACTCCACCCTTCGCTGCAGTAATAGGCGATCTATCTTCGTCTTTTCAAAGGAGACCCCCAGAAATGGTTCTGTATCTTTCTGTGTCGGGTCTATGACTTCCTTTCCGGACTTCGGAGTGAAGATGCGACGGACCCGGTAGCCAACTGTTTCCAGGCTGAGAAGGATATAGGTCAGCACTGAGTTTGTGCGCATCGAGCCCTGATTATACACGTCTCCCGGAACACCCTTTTCTGCCAACATGCAGTATCCACGAACGATATCCTTCACATGTGACCAGTCCCTGAAGGCGTTGACATTTCCTATGACGATCCGGTCTGCCTCGCCAAGTTTCACCCTCATCACTTGGCGGGTGATTTCAGAAGTAACGAACATTTGCCCCCGGCCAGCACCCTCATGGTTGAAACCGCGAGACACAACTGTACGCAACCCATAGGCCTGCCGATAGTTATGCATGAGGAGTTCCCCATGCACCTTACTCACGGCGTATGGGGACATCGGCCTAAGAGGTTGCTCTTCGGTGATAGGAAGTTCAGGAATGATCTTGGGTTCTGGATGAATTACTCCGTAGCGACGTTTTGCCTCACTATAGTCTGCCTCAGACACAAAGACTAGGCCGTACTCCTCACTGGAGCCGGCGAACACGATGACAGGTTCGAGTTTCTTGACCCGCACCACCTCCAGTAAGCTCGCTGTCCCCATGGTGTTGACCATGAAAGTTTCAATAGGTTGAGCAAAGGAGTGGGCCACGAAAGACTGGGAGGCTAGATGGAATATGATCTCCGGTCTAGAAGAATCCAGTACGGAGGCCACGCTGTATATGTCGTTCAAATCTGCCTCAACGAGCTGGATCTGGAGTGCGACTCTTCTCTCAATCAGACTCTGAGGGTACCGGCCATCTGCTCTTCGACGAATCTGGCCGGTCACCTTCGCTCCCATGGCGAGCAGATATTCGGCGAGATACGGTCCCACGAACCCATCTACACCGGTAATCAGGACCCTCTTCCCGTACCAAAAAGATTCATTCATTGGTTCCTACTTCCTTCGAAACGTCCCTTTCTCCTTACGAACCCACTTAGCGGGTAGTAAAGCACCCTTCCCTGATCGAAAAACCCTAGTCATCAGTTCTTTCATCCACCAAACTACCCTTCTCGCACTCCCAGCCGAATGGACCCGGTGATAAGATATGGACCGCTAAAATCTCGAACCGATGGCCCTGGAACCAGTTGTCTCAGTTGGCCGCGCCGCCGCTACGCGTAGTTGGGTGGGTGTCCAAGGCTCCTTTGCTCAGGTCACCCTTGGGACGTTCCATCCCTTCAATGCGCAACCCAGCTCTTCTCGGCCCCATAACCACGGTTAATGCCATATACAAGAGCTTATACCGGAGGTGTTGGGGATCTGCCAATGTGCCCCTCGTCATATGCGCCAAACCGCTAACAATGCGGCCCTGCTCGGCCAGCGCCCTCCCATAGCGGAAGCGCCAATGTCCCTTCGCCCTGGAAAGACCTATCCTGCGGCGTTCCTTCGGATCCACGACGTACGTGCCAACTTTATCCAGCACTCGGAGACCGCTGAGCCCGTGGTGAGGTTTCGAACTAGACATGCTTCCTGGGCGCACCCTGTAATACGCCATCGCAGGTCCAGGTAAATAGGCAAACCGCGCCTTCGCCCAAGCAACTCGCAGCCAATAATCCCAATCAACGCAACTGGTCAGTGATTCATCGAACGCCCCAGCCCTATCCAAGCAAGCTCTCCGGCTGAGCACGGCGTGAGTCAAGATGAAGCCTTCGTAGATCATCTCGTGAAAGAAGTCGGTGGTCTCGTAGTGTTCCGTCCGCTCCCAGTCGAACAGGCGACTGGGCTTGCCATCAACAAACCACTGGCTATGGCCGAACACAACGTCTATTCCTGGATGGGAAGCCAGGTATCTCGCATGCGTGGCCACCTTCTCAGAGACCATCAAATCATCGGCATCGAGGAATTGTATGAGTTCTCCCCTTGCCTTACTAAGCCCCAAGTTCCGAGCACTCCCTAGACCACCATTCGACTTATAGAAATAACGGAGTCGCTCACCATAGGCTGCCACTAACCATTCTTGTGTTCCGTCAGTCGATCCGTCATCGACCACGATTACCTCACAGTTGGTATAGGTTTGGCTCAGTGCGCTATCAACCGCCTCTCCAA
>Ga0194131_10000280_pt1 | contig 83808 bp, 72 predicted proteins | sample TA2KigO120mmetaG_FD_148631 | JGI IMG/M metagenome (GOLD analysis project Ga0194131, IMG submission 148631) | Freshwater microbial communities from Lake Tanganyika, Tanzania - TA2015053 Kigoma Offshore 120m | ecosystem: Environmental > Aquatic > Freshwater > Lake | place: Tanzania: Lake... | reverse complement strand
CACCACCGTCAGCGTGAATCGCAACGCAGCCGTCGGCCTTCACCATGATGAGACGCACGGCCGCGGGCAGCGACGCCTCGAGTCGGCCCGCATAGTGCACCGTGCAGCGAGCAACGACGAGACGCATTCAGCCAAGTCTGGCAAAGAAGGGCAAGTGCGCCGAAAGTCGGTACGGCGTCAGCGGGCGACGTGGTCGCGCATGCGCCTTTGGATGAGGTCGCGGCGCTTCTGCAGGTCCCGATATGTCATGCGATTCACGTCGCTGCCGACACCGAGACCGGCCTTCACGCTGTCCAAGTTGATCTCCACTTGCGTGTGGTCGATGCCGAGTTCGCGACCGAGTCGCTCACCGTGACGCTGGGCGAACAGCATCGAGATCTGCGCAATCTCACCGAGCAAGTCGAGGTCTGGCGCGAGCCGCGCGATGGCCCCATCGAGAAACACCATGTTCTTTACGTAGAGCATCAACTCCTTCGGCATGCGCGCGCCGTAGGCGAGCATCGCCTTCACCACACGCTGCACTTCCTTCACGAGTTCTTCACCCGAAAGCGTCGTGGGGTCGATGGTCGGTTGGTCGAGACGCAGGTCCTTGATCACGGCATCGATGTCGGTGTCCATCGGGAGCGCGCCGAGGTCGCGCAGCGAAGTGATCTGCCCCTTCACATCGTTGGTGGTCGCCGACAGCATCAATCGCAAGAACGCCATGCGACGGTTGCCGCTCAGTCGCCCGACGATGCCGAAATCGAGCAGCGCAGTGCGGCCGTCGGCCATCACGAACAAGTTGCCGCCGTGCAGGTCGCCGTGGAACACGCCGTACAGCAACGCACCTTCCATGAACGCCACCATCCCGGTGCGGATCACCGCGTCGGTGTCGATGCCGGCATCCTTCATGCCGACGACGTCATCGAACTTGAACCCTTCGAGACGTTCCATCACGATGATGCGGCGCGTCACCAGTTCGGGGTGGGGTCGTGGGATGACGTAGCCGTCCTGCTTCAAGTCGGCGAGGATGCTGGCGATATCCAACATGTTCGCCGCTTCGAGGCGGAAGTCGAGTTCTTCGACGATCGTCTCGGCGAACAACTCGACGAGCGCCGGCGGGTTGGCGAGTGCTGCAATCTTGATGCGGCCGACCAAGAACGGCGCGAGCCACGCCATAACCTTCAGGTCTTTGCGCACGAACGTGCCGACTTGCGGTCGTTGCACCTTCACCACGACCGACTCGCCGGTGCGCAGCACTGCGGCGTGTACCTGCGCAATCGACGCAGCGGCAATCGGTGACGTTTTGAACGACGTGAACACGTCTTCGATGCGCGCGCCGAGATCTTCTTCCACCACGCGACGAACGTCGGCGAACGACTCGGCCGGCACCTGATCGCGACAGCGCTTGAACTCTTCGACGAGCTCGGCGGGGAAGAGCCCTTCGCCACTCGAGATGATCTGCGCCAGCTTGATGTAGGTCGAGCCGAGACGCTCGATGGCGCGACGCATGCGCAACGACAGGTCGGCACGCGAGGCCTCGGGGGAGGCGTACTTGTTACGACGACGCTTCCACCACCACGGGCCGAGCGCAAGCCCGAGTCGGAACACCACGGCGATGAGTCGTGCCAGCGGCGGCACGCGTGGTGCAGTCATGAGCGACGGAAGTTCGGTGCGGGCCTGTGCGCGAATTCCTTCGACGAGACCGCGCCAACGAATCTCGTCTCTCTGCAGCACCCACGGCGGTGTTGCGCTGAACGCAGCCCACTCACGGTCGGATGGCGCCAACACCGTCGGCGCATCGTTGCGCGACGGGGTGACGACGTTTTCCACCCTCGCAGTCTGCCGATGAACCACCCCTGCCGGTCGCGCCGAGCGAGTTATTGGGCTGTGAAGTTGCGCACTGCCCGCAGGACGTCGTCGGCCAGATGCGGCTGGCACACGAGCAAATCGGGCAGCCATGTATCGCGTTCGTTGTAGAAGAGCGGGCTGCCGTCGAGACGACTGGTGTGCAGCCCGGCCGCGCGCGCCACGGCGATCGGTGCGGCGGAATCCCACTGATACTGACCGCCGGCATGCAGATAGATGTCGGCGTTGCCGAGCACCACCGCCATGGTCTTGGCGCCGGCCGAACCGAGTCGCACACCGTCGTAGCCCAACTCGCGCGCGACGAACGCGGCGACGGCCGGTGTGCGCGAACGCGACACCACCATGAGCGGCGTGCGGTCAGCCTTGGGCGGTGCGACGGGTGGCGGATTCGTCGAGAGGGTGAGCCCGAGGCCGGGCAGACCGACCGCTGCCGCGGTGAGTTCGCCACGTGCGCCGACAGCGAGTGCGCCCGTGCCGTGCTGACCAGCCCGGCGTTCCCACAGCGCGATGTGCACCGCCCAATCGTCCCGGTCGCCTTCGCCGAATTCCGACGTGCCGTCGAGCGGGTCGACGATCCACACACGATCGGCCGACAAGCGACGCGGATCATCGGCGCCTTCTTCGGAGAGAATCGCATCGCTTGGCCGTTCGCGGTGCAGCGTGTCGACGATGAAGCGATGGGCGAGTGCGTCGCCGGCATCCATCAGGTACCACGGCGACGCGTCCTCACGCAGCATGCGTTCGCGCAACTCGAGTAGTCGTTCGCCGGTCTCGCGTGCGAGTCGAGTGGCGAGTTCGGCGTCGCTCATTTGGTGCGCCGACCGAGATCGATCGCGCGACGCACCACCTCGCGAACGCCAGATTCCTCGGCGCCAGCGTCGGTAAGTCGCCGGATGCCGTGCTCGAGAATCTCCGCGTCGGCATCGTCGAACTCCACCAGGCGGCGCTGCGCTACGACGGTGCTCACCGCAAGCAACACGATCGCCGCAATCGCACTGATGATGCCGGCGGTGAGCACGGCATTGACGTTGTTGTCGGCGAGCGAGGCGACAATCATCCCCGCGATGCCGCCGACGAAGCACAGCGTGCACACCGCACGAATGACACGGACCGCGAACATGTTGCTCATTTGCGAACGAGCGGCTTGTAGCGCAGACGCCTGGGTTGCTCGGCATCGACGCCGAGTTCCTTGCGACGCCACGCTTCGTAGTCCTGGAAGTTGCCCTCGAACCAACGCACCTGGCTGTTGCCTTCGAACGCCAGCACGTGCGTGGCGATGCGGTCGAGGAACCAGCGGTCGTGGCTGATGACCACCGCGCAACCGGGGAAGGCTTCGAGCGCCGCCTCGAGCGCACGCAGCGTGTCGACGTCGAGGTCGTTGGTGGGTTCGTCGAGCAACAACACGTTGCCGCCGCTCTTCAACAACTTGGCGAGGTGCACACGGTTGCGTTCGCCGCCGGAGAGTTCGCCGACCATCTTTTGTTGGTCGCTGCCCTTGAAGTTGAAACTCGCGACATACGCGCGACCGTGAACTTCGCGACCGCCGATCTTCAGCGTGTCAACGCCACCGGTGATCTCTTCGTAAACCGAGTTCTCGGCGTTGAGCGAGTCGCGACTCTGGTCGACGTAACTGAGTTGCACCGTGTCGCCCAACGTGACGGTGCCGGAGTCGGGTTGCTCTTGTCCGGTCAGCATGCGAAACAGCGTCGTCTTGCCCGCGCCGTTGGCGCCGATGATGCCGACGATGCCGGCCGGCGGTAGCGAGAAACTCAGGTTCTCGATCAACAGACGATCGCCGTAGCCCTTGTCGAGATTCTCCACCTTGATCACCGTGTCGCCCAAGCGCTTGCCGGCCGGGATCGTGATCTCCAACTTGTCGGGACCGCGCTCGGCTGCTTGCGCTTCCGCATGCAACTTCTCGTACGCGGCGAGACGAGCCTTGCCCTTTGCTTGGCGGGCCTTTGGCGCCATGCGCACCCACTCCAGTTCGCGCTGCAACGTGCGACGGCGAACATCGTTCGACTTCTCTTCTTGGGCGAGGCGCTCTTGTTTTTGTTCGAGCCAACTGGAGTAGTTGCCGCTGAACGGGATGCCGCGACCGCGATCGAGTTCGAGAATCCACTTGGCGACGTTGTCGAGGAAGTACCGGTCGTGGGTGATGGCAATCACGGTGCCGCCGTACTCCTGCAAGAAACGCTCGAGCCAGTCCACGCTCTCGGCATCGAGATGGTTGGTGGGCTCATCGAGCAGAAGCAGATCGGGGCGCGACAACAACAAGCGACACAAGGCAACGCGGCGACGCTCGCCACCCGACAACGTGGTGACGCCGGCATCGTTCGGTGGGCAGCGCAACGCATCCATTGCGATCTCCACGTTGCGCTCGAGACTCCACGCGTCGGCCGCGGCGATCTTGGCTTCGAGCTCGGCTTGGCGGGCGCCAACCTTCTCGAAGTCGGCGTCGGGCTCGCCCCACATCGCGGTGACCTTCTCGTATTCAGCGAGCAGGTCGCGAGTCGGCGCGACGCCATCCATCACGTTGCCGAGCACATCCTTCGCGGCGTCGAGTTGTGGTTCTTGGGCGAGCATGCCGACACTGAAGCCCGGCGTGAGGCGTGCCTCGCCGGAGTATCCGTCATCCAAACCCGCCATGATCTTGAGCAGGCTCGACTTGCCGCTGCCGTTGCTGCCGAGCACGCCGATCTTTGCCCCCGGATAAAACGAGAGCGAGATGTCGGCCAGCACCTGGCGGTCGGGCGGATAGAAGCGGCCCAGTTTGTAGCAGGTGTAGATGAATTCGGCAGTCACAGCCGTACAACCTAGTTTCCACTACCTTCTATGAGCGAGCGACGTCCGTTGCTCGACAGGCAAGTCACTTACTCGCAATCACTCACTACACGGAGGCCCTCGGTGGAACTCTTCTCAGGCGACTACTTCCTCAACTTCTTCATGCGGTATCTGCATGTGCTCGTGGGCATCGCGTGGATCGGTTTGCTCTACTACTTCAACCTCGTGCAGGTGCCCGCTCTCGCGTCGTACGGCGACGAGGCGAAGGCCCGCAACATCACGCTCGACAAACTGGCCCGCCGCGCGCTCTGGTGGTTCCGCTGGGCGGCAATCGCCACGCTCGGCACCGGCATCCTCATCACCGGGCAACCCGACTACTGGAGCAACTTCTACGGCAAGCTCTCCACTGCCGGCATCGGTCATGACGCGGCGATCACCGTCGGCATGATTTATGCGATCACGATGGCCGCCAACGTGTGGATGGTCATCTGGAAGAACCAGAAGGTGGTGCTGGCCAACGCGGTGAACGTGCTCGGTGGCGGGCAGCCCGACCCCAACGCTGCGGCTGCAGGTCGTCGCGCACTACTTGCATCGCGACAGAACCTGATCTTCTCCGTCTCGATGTTGTGGTTCATGGTCGGCTCAGCCCACTTTTATGGTTCGGCCTATGGCAACGCGACGACACAGAATGCGGTGAATTACACGATCATCGCCGTCGTCATCGGCGCGATCTTCCAGTTGAACGCTCTCGGAAAACTGGGTGGCACGGCGGCAACCAACAAGTTGCTGTGGCCTTACGAGTCGCACAAGAACGCGATGATCACGAGCGGCATCCTGTGGCTCTTCCTCTGGCTGCTGTCGGAGTTCATGCTCGCCTGAGTCGCGGCCGCTCGTCAACAGCCCCGTCGTCGAATCGGCGGGTGCTGCAATAAGTACGCTTGAGCCGTGAGTTCGCCTACGAACACGCCGCCGGCCGTATCGGGCGACGATTTCGGCACCAACTCCTGGCTCGTCGAAGAAATGTACGAGCGCTACCGCGACAACCCGGCCGCGGTCGGCCCAGAGTGGCGGGAGTTGTTCAGCGATTTCACCCCGAGCAGCATTGCGCCGTCGCCTGCCAACGTCCCGAACGCGGTGGTAAAGACCGCGCGCAGCACCGACGACACGTTTCCGCAGTCGCGACCAACGAGCGTGACGGTGTCTCAGCCCACACCGCCGGCGGTGCTCACGCCGCCGAGTGAGCCCGAGCCGATACGTGGCGTCGGTGCGGCAATCGTGGCAAATATGGATCGCAGCCTCAGCGTGCCCACTGCAACGAGCATGCGCCAGATGCCAGCGAAATTGCTCGAAGTCAACCGTCGCGTGATCAACGGCTACCGCGCACGCACCGGCAAGTCAAAGATCAGTTTTACGCACCTCATCGGGTACGCAGTCGTGCGCGCAATCGTCGACGCCGTGCCGAACATGAAGAACGTCTATGTCGTCGACGCCGACGGTAAGCCGCAACTTCAACGCCACACCAACGTGAACGTTGGTCTGGCGGTCGATGTCGACAAGGGCAACGGCCAGCGCACGCTCGTGGTGCCCGTGTTGAAGGGCGCCGACACGCTCGACTTCATGGGCTTCGTGCTGGCCTATGAAGAACTCATCCGCAAGGTGCGCACGAACAAACTCACGGTCGACGACTTCCAGGGTGCCAACGTGAGCATCACCAACCCCGGCACGATCGGCACCAACCAGAGCGTGCCGCGCCTGATGGTCGGCCAGGGAGTCATCGTCGGCGTCGGTTCAATCGACTACCCGGCGGAATTTCAGGGCAGCGATGAGCGGGCGCTCGTGCAACTTGGCGTGTCGAAGGTGGTCACCATCACGAGCACGTACGACCACCGCATCATCCAAGGCGCCGAGAGTGGTCTCTTCCTCAAATACGTGAACGAACTGCTGCTCGGCGAGCACGGTTTTTATGGCGAGATCTTCCGCAGCATCGGTGTGCCGTATGAGTCGGTGAAGTGGCGCCAAGACACCAACGATCTCGAGGGCGCCGACCCGCAGGCGCACAAACAGATGCAAGTGGCCACACTCATTCGCGTGCACCGCGTGCGCGGCCACTTGATCGCCGATCTTGATCCGCTGCGGTGGAAGGCACCGCGCATGCCGCGCGAACTCGACCCGCTCACCTACGGCCTCACGATCTGGGACCTCGACCGCGAGTTCGCCACTGGTGGTGTCGGCGGTGTGCAGCGCTCGACGCTCGGGTCGCTGCTTGGTGTGCTGCGCGACGCGTACTGTCGCACGATCGGCGTGGAGTACATGCACATCCAGCACACCGACGAACAGCACTGGGTGCAAGAACGCGTCGAGGGGCACGGTGTCGAAGTATTCGTGCCGGACCCGCTCGTCATTCTCGAGCGCTTGAACGCCGCCGAAGCCTTCGAGCGCTTCCTGGCCACCAAGTACGTCGGCACCAAACGTTTCGGACTCGAGGGTGCGGAGTCGGTGATCCCGATCCTCGACATGATCCTCAACCTGGCGGCCGACACGGGGCTCGACGGTGCAGTGATCGGCATGGCGCACCGCGGCCGCTTGAACGTGCTCGCCAACGTGGTGGGCATGGGCCTCGAACATCTCTTCGGAGAATTCGAAGGGCATGTCGACCCGTACGCCGTGCAGGGTTCGGGCGACGTGAAGTATCACCTCGGCGCCAACGGCAAGTTCCGGGCGCGCAGTGGGGCGCTGTTGCCGGTCGAACTTGCGTCGAACCCCAGCCACTTGGAAGCCGTCGACCCGATCGTGCTCGGCACGGTGCGCGCGATGCAAGACCAGATCGAACCGGCGGGCGCATTCAGCGTGTTGCCCCTACTCATTCACGGCGATGCGGCATTCGCCGGACAAGGTGTGGTCGCCGAGTGTCTAGCGATGAGCGACACGAGCGGCTACCGCGTCGGCGGCACCGTGCATCTCGTCATCAACAACCAGATCGGCTTCACCACGTCGCCGGAATACGCGCGCTCGTCGCAGTACTGCACCGACGTCGCGAAGTCGGTCGGCGCACCGATCTTCCACGTGAATGGCGACGACCCCGAGGCCTGCGTGCGCGTGGCGAAGATGGCGTTCGATTACCGACAGGCGTTCCACAAAGACGTCGTGATCGACATGGTGTGCTACCGCCGTCACGGTCACAACGAGGGCGACGACCCGAGTTACACCCAGCCCCTCATGTACAAGGCGATTGCCGAGCGCGCGAGCGTGCGCAAGTTGTATCTCGAGACGCTCGTCAAGCGTGGCACCGTCAGCCCCGAGGATGCCGAGCGTGTGCTGGCCGATTACCAAGCCAAGTTGCAGACCGCGCTCGACGACACCCGTGCGAATGCCGGTGCGGTGCCGAAGGTGTCGCTGCCGCCGAAACCAGCGGGCGTGCGGCCGCACGTCATGACGGGTGTCGAGCGCGCAGTGCTCGACCGCGTGTTTGCGGCGATGAACCGTTATCCCGACGAGTTCACGGTGCATCCGAAGTTGCTGCGTCAGTTTGAAGGTCGCACCACGATGTACGAACGTGACGGTGCAGTTGATTGGGCAACTGCCGAGGCGCTGGCGTTCGGTTCGCTCGTGTTGGAGGGCACCCCGGTGCGACTCGCCGGCGAAGACTGCCGACGCGGCACGTTCAGCCAGCGCCACGCCGTGCTCGTAGACAACGTGAATGAGGCGAAGTACGCACCGCTCGCCAACCTCGGCTCAGGTGCGGGGCGCTTCTGGGTCTACGACTCGTTGCTCTCGGAATATGCGGCACTCGGTTTTGAATACGGTTATGCGCATGCGAACCCGGCTGCGCTCGTGTTGTGGGAGGCGCAGTTCGGCGACTTCGTCAACGGTGCGCAGATCGTCATCGACCAGTACATCGTGGCGGCCGAAGACAAGTGGGGTCAGCAGAACTCGTTGGTGATGTTGTTGCCGCACGGTCTCGAGGGTCAGGGCCCCGAGCACTCGTCGGCACGCCTCGAGCGCTTCCTGCAGTTGTGTGCCGACGACAACATCCAGGTGGCGTACCCCACCACGTCGCGCCAGTACTTCCACATGTTGCGTCGTCAGGTGCGCCGCGATGTGCGCAAGCCGCTCGTCGTGATGACACCGAAGCAACCGTTGCGCATGAAGGAGAGCCGCTCAAGGATCGAGGAGCTGACGGCGGGATCATTCGAGGAAGTGCTCGACGACCCGTTCGTCACCGATCGTGGCGCCGTGCGACGTGTGGTGTTGTGCACGGGCAAGGTGGCGTGGGATGCGATGAGCGAGCGCACCAAGCGTGGCGCTGCGGTTGCAGTTGTACGAGTCGAGCAGTTGTATCCATTCCCCGGTGCGCAGATCAACGACGTCTTGGCGAAGTATCCGAACGCCAAGGAAGTCTTGTGGTTGCAGGAAGAACCCGACAACATGGGTGCCTGGAATTTCGTCGAGCATCGCATCTGGCGTCTGAAGGATCGCGGTTATGACTTGCGCAACGTGACGCGGATTGGTTCGGGCAGCCCGGCGACAGGCTCGAAAGCCGTGCATGACCAAGAGCTCGCCGACTTGATGAACGCGACCTTCGCCGCGTGGTAGCCCCAAGGTCGAGGGTCGACGCCCGATCGGTACCGACCCATGTGATCGTTGACGGCAGCAACTTCGCCACCGAGGGTCGCAGTACGCCGAGTCTCAAGCAACTCAACGAGGCCGTGCTTGCGCTCATGAAGGAGTTCCCCAAGGCGCAGGTCACCGTGGTGGTGGATGCGAGTTTCGGTCATCGCATCGACAAGAAGGAGGCGAGTGAGTTTTCTGAGGCGATCGCCAACGGTGAGATCGTCACGCCACCCGCGGGCGCCGTCGGGCGCGGTGATGGCTTCGTGTTGATGATCGCCGACAAGGTGCATGCAACCGTGCTGTCGAACGACAGTTTCCAGGAGTTCCACGATCACTACCAGTGGCTGTTTGACGCCGGTCGTTTGATGGGCGGCAAACCCGTGCCGCACGTGGGCTGGGTGTTCGTCGATCGCTTGCCCGTGCGGGCGAAGACCGACTCGGCACCGCGTCGCGGGGTGCCGAACAAGACCGCGCCGATTCCGCGACCGTCGCGCCCGCCGGCTCGAGCGCTGCCGAAAGGCGGGACCGCCGTACCATCGGCGGTCAACTCACCCGAAATCTACGAAGCATTCGCCGTCAAGTACGGCATCGGCGCCAAGGTGAAGGGCACCGTCGAATCGTTTGCGTCGCACGGCGTCTACGTGCGCGTCGGCGAGGTGGCGGGGTACCTGCCGCTGCGGCTGATGAAGTCACCGGCACCACGCACTCCGCGCGAGCACGTGAAGATAGGCGAACAACTTGCGCTCACGGTGAGCGGCTTCAACCCGGGGCGGCGCAGCATCGAAGTGAGCCTGCTGCCGGTGGAGAAATCGGCGGAGACGAAACCCGCCAAGGGTGGCAGGTCCGGAGCACGCCCGACGCCGAAGTCGAATGACGCGTCGCGCCCGTCGGCGAAGTCGCGCGCCGCGCGCGTGCTCAGGCGCCGCCGTCGTCCGGACTGATCTCTTCCAATTCGCGGTGCGCGGTCTCCGGAAATCTCGCGAGCACGAGTACCGACACAACGAGCGGCGCAAGCGCCAGCGTCGCCATCACGCGACCGTAACTCCAGCCGGCGTCGAGCAATTGTCCGGCGGCAATCAGGCCCACGCTGCCCCCGATCAAGTTGCTCGCCGTCACCGTTGCCGCACCGCCGCCACGGTGCGCAGTCGGAAACATCTCGCCGCGATACACACCGAGTGCGGGGTAGGCGATACCGAGGCAGATTCCACCGAGCATCTCCGCACACCACATCGTTACGCCGCTTGCCGAATACGAGGCGGCGACGAGCAGCGACCCGAGCGCGAGTGCTGCCGACCCCGCAATTCTGCGCCCACGCCGGTCGGCCAGTCGTCCGCCGATGATGAGTCCGACACCGGCGGGCAGCGCCGTGCCGAGGGTGAAGAAGCTCACGCCGAGCGCGTCGAAGTTGCGCACGTCGCGCAGGTAGTTGACGAGGTACACGCTCGCCGAACCCACGAACACGCTGGTGAGAAACGCTGCAATCACTTGCGTGCAGAATCGCGAAGGAGAAATCCGCGCCGTGTGGGCCGCGTCGGCGATTGCGTGCACCCGCGAAAACCTCGCGGTCTCGCGCAGGTTGCGCTGCAATACATACGCAACCGGCAGCCACAACAATGAGAGCACGTACAAGAACCGCCAGCCCGACATCGCGACGTCGGCGAGTGGCAACGCCGCCACTGCGGCACCGGAACCGAGGCTGCTCACAATCGCGACGTAACCGAGCGATCGGGCCCGCGACTCACTCGACATTTCTTCGGTGAGGATGACGAGGATCATCACGTTGATCACCAACGCGAGTGGTCGCGCCACCGCTTGTGATGCAACGAGCCACCCATAACTCGGGGCCAGTGCACCGAGGGCGGCCAACACCGGCGCACCCCAGGCGGAGGCCACGAGCACCTTCCGTCTACCGACACGGTCGGCCACGAGTGCGATTGGCGGCACGATGAGCACGCCCCAGCGCACGATCGCGGCACCAAAACCGATTGCCGAGTCGCTGCGGCCGAAATCGTCCGCCGCGAACGACACCGTTTGGGTGAACAGCGTGTTCACATACGCGAACGGAATCGACGCAATCGCCAACAGGGTGAGAACTCGGCGTTCACCATCTGTTGCCACTGCGCGAGCATACTGAGAGTGGTGAAAAACGAGTCCCCTCGCATCGTTGTGCGGCGCGGTGCACCGCTCTCGGGTTCGGTGCAGGTACCCGGCGCGAAGAACTCTGTGCTCAAGCTGATGGCGGCGACGCTGCTCGCCGAAGGCGACTTCGTCCTTACGAACGTGCCGTCGATCACCGACGTGCACAAGATGGCCGAGACGCTCGCGGCACTCGGCGTTTCTTCGGAGTGGCTCGGCCCGCACGAACTGAAACTCACAAACAACGGCAACATCACGCCCGAAGTGCCGTTCGAACGGTTGGACAAGATGCGTGCCAGCATCAACGTGCTCGGGCCGCTGCTCACGCACTACGGCTCGGCACGCATCAATTGGCCGGGCGGCGACGACTTCGGTGGTCGCCCGATCGACTTGCACATCGCCGGCTTGCAGAAATTGGGCGCAACTGTGGAAGAGGGTTTGTACGACATCTTTGCGTTCGCCGACCGTTTGAAGGGCACCAACATCGAGTTGGCGCTGCCGAGCGTCGGCGCCACCGAGAACCTGCTGACGGCCGCAATCTATGCCCGCGGTGTGACGGTCATCGATAATGCGGCGCGCGAACCCGAGGTGCAAGACCTCTGCAACATGCTGGTGGCGATGGGTGGCGACATCGAGGGCATCGGCACGTCGCGGTTGGTGATCCATGGTTGCGAGCGCGGCTCTCTGTCTGGCACTCGGCACAGCGTGGTGGCGGATCGCGTGCAAGCAGCAACGTACATGGCGGCCGTTGCCATGGCGGGTGGCGACATCACCGTGCGTTCGGCGCGCACCGAGCACATGGAAGCGCTGCTCAATCTCTACGCGCGAATGGGTGTCGCCGTCACGCCGCAGCGCGACGGCGTGCGAGTCACCTCGCACGAACGCCTCCGCGCCGTCGACGTGATCACCGAACCGTATCCCGGCATCGCCACCGACTACAAGCCGCTGCTCGTCGCGATGTTGTGCGTGAGCCGCGGTGAAGGCACCGTGACGGAGACGCTGTTCCCCGGGCGCTTCAAATACATCGAAGAGTTCCGCCGCCTCGGTGCATCAATCGCGATCTACGGCAACAAGGCGCTCGTGCGACCGGTGTACGAACTCATCGGCAACGACGTGTACGTGCCCGACATTCGCGCCGGTGCGGCACTCGTGGTCGCTGGTCTCGTTGCGAGCGGCGAAACCGTCGTGCACAACATCCACCACATCGACCGTGGATACGACGACCTCGTCGGCAAGCTCAGCGGTCTTGGTGCTGACGTGATTCGCGCTTGACACGCGAGGTGGCACGCCACAACAACAACACGATCACGACGATCGGTCCGGCGACGAGCAGGATTTCATCCCAACCACCTTGGTGTGCGAGCACGCACCTATCGTAGTAGGGGTTCGCGCGGCAACTTCGCGCCGAGCCGCACGAGGTGAAGAGTGTCAATCCGCAGTCAAGTTGAAGAGACGATCGAGGTGATTCGTCCGGCGCTGCAAGCCGACGGTGGCGACATCGTGCTGCAGGATGTCGACGAGTCGACCGGTGTCGTGAAGGTCACGCTCGTCGGTGCGTGTGGCACCTGTCCGGCCAGCGACCAGACGTTGAAGGCCGGCATCGAGCGCATCATGCGCGACCGCGTGGATGGTATCACCGAAGTCGTCGCCGTCTAAATCTCACGGAACTATGGCGACTCGCTCCGACGACCCCACACAACTCTTCGCAGCAGCGAGCAGAGGCGATCACGGGTCGCTCGCGCGACTGCTGTCGTTCGTCGAACGCGGCGGTGATGAAGCACGCGAAGTGGCGCGGCTCGCCAGCCCGCACGTAGGTCGTGCCTACGTCGTTGGCATCACCGGAGCGCCCGGCACCGGCAAGAGCACGCTGACATCGGCAATCATCGGTGCGCTGCGGACGCGCGGTGCACGCGTCGGCGTGCTGGCCGTCGACCCGTCGTCGCCGTACACGGGCGGGGCGATCCTCGGTGACCGCGTACGCATGCAGGATCACACCCACGACGACAAGGTGTACATCCGTTCGATGGCGACGCGCGGGCACCTCGGTGGACTCGCGTTGGCAACGAGCGAGGCGATTCGCGTGCTCGACGCGACGGGTCACGATTGGGTGCTCGTCGAAACTGTCGGTGTCGGTCAAGTCGAAGTTGAAGTCGCGGGCAAGGCCGACACCACCGTCGTGGTCGTGAACCCCGGTTGGGGTGATGCGGTGCAGGCCAACAAGGCGGGGCTACTCGAGGTTGCGGATGTGTTCGCGATCAACAAGGCCGATCGCGACGGTGTCGAAGGCACGCGGCGCGACCTGAACGCGATGCTCGACCTCACCGAGTTTGTGGTCGGGGAGTGGCGGCCGAGCGTGACCGCAACCATCGCGACGACTGGCGCGGGCGTGAACGAGTTGGTTGATGCAATCAGCGCCCATCGTGCGGCGAGTGAAGCAAATGGTGAGACGTCGCAGCGGCGCGAAGTGCGGCGTCGCGAGGAGTTGCGCGAGATCGTGGAGCGTCGTCTCGAACTGCGCGCCCGCGCAGTGTGCAGCGGGGCCAAGTGGGATGCACTGGAGCAACAGGTGATTAAGGGTGCGCTCGACCCGTGGTCGGCGGCCGACGAAATGTTGCGCGGAATCTCTGCGTGACGCCGCCGAACAGCGACGCGAGCGCCCCCAAAGCACGGGGCACTACGAACAACGCTGCCACCAGCGCTGACGGCGTCGAGCGCAAGCGGGTAGTGAATGCCAGCATCACGCTCGGCGCAGCCGTTGGTGTAACCGCGCTGTCGTTCGGGCTCGCTGCGGTGTCGGCGGGGGCGAGTGTGTGGCAGGCCTGCGCCCTGTCGTTCTTTACGTTCACCGGGGCTTCGCAATTCTCGGCGATGAGCGTGGTCGGCGCGGGTGGTTCGCTTGGTGCCGCCTTTGGCGGCGCAGCGTTGCTCGCGGTGCGCAACTTTGTGTACGGCCTGGCGTTGGCCGGCCGAGTTTCCGCCGACAACGACAGACGACAACTTTCGTTGCCGCGTCGATTGTTGGCAGCGCAATTCGTGATCGACGAAACCACGGCGATGACGACCGCACAGACAGACAATCGTCTCGCCCACACCGCCTTTTGGGTGACGGCGCTGTCGCTGTTCGTCACGTGGAATCTCGGCACGCTGATCGGCGCTCTTGCCGGCTCGGTGTTGGACACCCAGTCGCTCGGCTTCGACGCCGCATTCCCCGCCGCGTTCTTGGCGATGTTGCCGGCCCACTTGCGCACATCACGTGGTCGGCTGGCCGCGCTCACGGGTGCGGTGGTGTGCTTGGCGCTCACTCCGTTCGTGCCGGTCGGTGTGGCGATTCTTGTCGCCGTCGTCGGAGTGCTGTTCGGGGTGCGACCGTGAACCTCACCGATTCGCAGTTGTGGTGGCTGATCGGTGCGTTGTCGGTGACCGCCTATCTGTTGAAGGCCGTCGGCTTCGTGATCGTCGGCGGGCGAACGATGCCCGCCGCGTTGGAGCGGTGCCTCGCCCTCATTCCGGCGAGTCTCTTGGCGGCACTCGTCGTGAAGGACACCTTCACCGTGGCGCAAGACGTGGTGATCGACGCACGCGCCGCGGGTTTGGTGGTGGCGGTGTTCGCGGTATGGCGCCGCGCGCCGTTCATCGTGGTGGTGGTTGCAGCGATGGCGGCAACCGCGCTCGTGCGGGCGTTCGCCTAGCGCGTTACTTCACACAGCGCGGCCAGCCGACGCAGGTTGCCGCGCCAGATTGCACGCAACACGACCTTGCCGCCGACGAAGGCGCCAATCGGGCCGCCGAGCCACCACGGAAACTTGAGCGCTTCTTCCCACACGAATCGCGTCGACGAGGGAGTGAGCGCTTCGAGCGTGAACACGCCACTACCGGTGACGAGGCCGGTGTGCTCCACGCCCATCGCGCGATTCGGCTCCCAGCGAGTGATGCGCATCTTGTCGGTGAGGTGGATCGGCCCCACCTTCGTGCGGCAGAGGAACGCGGTGCCCACACCGCGCGTTTGGTCGGTGACGAAACTGATCGACTCGGCATCGGCCATCCAGTCGACGTGACGCTCGACGGGTTCGACCACCTGCCACACGCGTGCAACCGGCGCCGCGATGTCGACTGCCACCCGAATGCCGGCCATTGCCGTTCAGCGTACGTTGCGAAAGTTGCTGGCCGTACGTTACGGAAGTTGCTCAGCGCGCCGCGCGATACTCGCTCACGTGGCGCGCGGAGTCGTCGGTGAATTCGGCTCGTTGCCACGACGCGTGGCGGGCGTGCAGTCGCAGCCCGGCCGATTCGCACATCGCGTCGAGTGAATACGGCGAGGTGTAGGTGATGGTGAACGGTCGGGCGACGACTCGACCGTCCTTGTGGCGGCTCGTCGTCGTGCCGGCGACGCGTCCGGTCGCGTGGTCGAACGTGCTGCGCGTGTGCAGCGTCCAGTCGCCGCGTTGTTCTGTCGACTCACCTTCGCCCGGTGCATCCGGATCGATGATGCAACAGTCGAGGATCAGTCGACCGTCGTTGGCGAGTCGCGCTGCAGCGTTCTTGATGCACGCCGCCTGCCGATTGGCAGTCGTGAGATTGAACAGCGTGTTGTACGAAACCACGACGAGGTCGAACATGTCGGCGGGCTGGTCGAACGCCGTGTTGTCGAGCAGAGTGTCGCTCAGCACCATGTCGCCCAGCACTCTGCGCACGAGACCGCCTGTGTCGCGACTCGCCAGCAGTGCCAGCATCTCCGGCGATTCGTCGACGCCAACCACGAGGATTTCTGCGTTCGGAGATGTCTCGCGCAGGTGACGAGCAAGCGGAAGCGCGATACGACCGGTGCCGACCCCCAACTCGAGCACGCGCCGCGGCCGACCTTCGCCAAGCAACGACGCGACAGCACGCAGATCATCGCTCTCGCCGTACCACTCGTCGTAGACATCAGCGAACGTCGCACCGTAGGTGGGCTCGGCAACCATCACCACAAGTTGAGCACGAACCTCCACCACTTGATGCGAAGTAGTCTCAACTGGAATGGCCTCTGCGCGCACCACGCTGGCGTACTTCGATCACGCTGCCACCGCGCCAATGCGGCGCGAGGCAATCGAGGCGATGCGCCCGTATCTCGACGAGCAGTTCGCCAACCCGTCGGGTAGCCACCGGTTCTCCCGCGCGGCCCGCCAAGTGGTCGACGAGGCCCGCGACGACGTGGCGGAGGTGCTCGGGTGCGCTCCCGGCGAGGTCGTGTTCACGAGCGGTGGCACGGAAGCGGACAACGCCGCAGTGTTCGGCGCGGTGCGTCGTCACGGTGGAATCGCAGTGTGCAGTGCCGCCGAACATCACGCGGTGCTGCATTGTGTGGAGCACCTGCGCGGAGAGGTCGTCGACGTGGATCGTTGTGGAGTCATCGACCTCGACAAGCTGCAAGCAGCGTTGTCGGGCATCCTCGCGCGCCACGAACGTGCTGCGCTGGTTTCGGTGATGGCGGTGAACAACGAGGTCGGCAGCGTCACCCCGATGCGAGACGTGGCGCGAGTGGTGCGGGCGAGTGCGCCCGGTGCGATTCTGCACAGCGATGCAGTGCAGGCCGCGTGCTGGCTCGACCTGCGCGACATCGTGCTCGTTACCGATGTGGTGTCGCTCTCGGCGCACAAGTTCGGCGGGCCAAAGGGTATGGGCATCATGGTGCAGAAGACCGGCATCACGCTGGAGCCGCTCATCATGGGCGGCGGGCAAGAGCGCGATCGTCGTAGCGGCACCACCAACGTTGCGGGCATCGTGGCGACAGCGGCTGCGTTGTGCGCGACGGTGACACAGCGCTTCGCCGAGACCGCAAGGGTGGCTGCGTTGAAGGAGAGTCTCGTCGACGGCATCACGTCACAACTGTCGGACGTGGTCGAAACGGTGCCGGCGGCGTCGCACACCGGGGGCTCGTCTGCCTCGTGCGCTGTCGTGCCGGGCATCGCCCACCTCTGTATCGCCGGCGTGGAGAGCGAAGCACTGCTCTTCTTGCTCGACGAAGCCAACGTCTGTGCATCAGCCGCATCGGCATGTGCGAGTGGCGCGATGGAACCGTCGCACGTCCTGCGCGCGATGGGTGTCGAACCGCGCCTTGCCAAGGGTGCGTTGCGCCTCAGCCTCGGTCACACCACGACACAAGCCGATGTCGACCGCGCGATTGAGGTAATCGTCGCCAGCGTGCAGAGATTGCGCGCACACCGCCCGCAATAGCCTTGTCGACATGAAAGTGCTGGTCGCGATGTCGGGCGGCGTCGACTCGTCGGTGGCCGCTGCGGAACTGCGCCGCGAGGGTCACGAAGTCGTCGGTGTGACCATGCGTCTGTGGGGCGGTGAGAGCGACACCGGTTGCTGCTCGGTGAGTGATGTTGATGACGCACGACGAGTCGCACAGCAGTTGCGCATTGATCATCTCGTCTTCAATTTCTCGGAGGAGTTCAACGACGCAGTGGTGACCCCGTACGTGGATGCCCACCGCCGTGGCACTACACCGAACCCGTGCATCGAGTGCAACAGGCACCTCAAGTTCGACCGCCTGTCGCAGCGCGCACGGTTGCTCGGCTTCGATGCGGTGGCCACCGGTCATCATGCCCGCATCGAGCGACAGCCAAGCGGTGTGTGGCGTGTGGCGCGCGGGGCCGACACCGCGAAAGATCAGAGTTATGTCGTGCACATGCTCGATCAACGCGAGTTGGCGTACACGTTGTATCCGGTCGGGCACCTCACCAAGGCGCAGGTGCGCGAGCGCGCCGGAGAGCTCGGCCTGCGTACCGCCGCCAAGCCCGACAGCCAGGATGTGTGTTTCATCAGCAAGACCGGCGGGCGCGAGACGTTTCTCGGGCATCGCATCCCGTTTCGTCGGGCTCGGGTGGTGGATGAATCGGGCAACGAACTCGGTGCAGTCGACGCGGTTGAACTCGTCACCATCGGCCAGCGACGCGGTTTGCGGCTGCCGGGCGGAGCACCCAAACAATTCGTGCTCGAGGTGGATGCCGAGCAGGGCACGGTGGTGGTCGGCGACGAGGCCCGCCTGGCTCGTGATGAGATTCAGGTGGGTCATGCGACGTGGAGCCATGAGCCGCCGCCACTCCTCAGCACGGTGATGGTGCAGACGAGCGCGCATGGCGAAGCCCACGAGGCCGTGCTCGAAGAAGTGGTTGCCGGCGGGTCGTCGCGGGACTCGTTCGTCGTGCGTCTGCGCAAGCCGCAGCGGCGCACGGCCCCGGGTCAAAGCGTCGTGCTGTACGACATCGACAACCGCGTGGTGCTCGGCGGCGGCATCGCCGACTAGTAGGCGGGCGCCAAGTAGGCGACGTGAATCAGCGAGCGGGGTGCTGATCGGCGAGCGCGCGACTCGGTCGCGACGGCGCCACCAACAGTGCGGTGACATGTAGTCGATCGAGCGTGCGACTAATGCGCGCACCAAAATGCGAGAGCGACACATCATGCGGGTGAGCGAGCAGTAACTCGAGGGTCTCGCCCCATGTCACGCATGTCGCATCGAAGGCTTCGGTGTCGTCGGTGGCGACGCGCAGCCCGCGCACGTCGTGACCGCGCGCCATGAACGTGTCGCGCAACACGAGCGGGTCGTGCACGGCGATACCGGCGGGCACGAATACCAACCAGCGGCGGGCCAACACGAGGGCGCGTCGCAACGCAAAGGCCCCAACCACGACACCGACTGCTGCGGCGACACCGGCGACGACCAGCGATGCGGAGTACCCCGCGAACCCGGCCGCCACCGCAACCAACGACCACAGCACGGCGAGGGGCAATAGCACGGCGACAGGCGGTCGCAACAAGTGACGTCGCTCATGGCCGTAGGCGGCGGCCTGCGCGTGCACTTCTCCATAGGCAGGAAGAAAGGCAGCGATGCTCACCGCAATCAGGGCAGCGACACCGCCGATGGCACTCCATTGCACCGCGGCGCCGGTCGCCGCCATCCACGCGGCGTGCAGCGAGACGAGCGGGGCGAAGAAACGAATCACCGTCAGCGACAACGGATGCGGCACCAGCACGCCGACGGCGACTAGCGCCCACAGCGTCCACACGACCCACACTGAGAAAAGCGATGCGTCGGGCGCGTTGAGCGTGCCCGGCAGCAGTGCCCCGACGAGCCACGCGCCACGCAGGATGTTGTGCACGCAGGAATCCTACGAATCAGCGCGCGCCCGACGGGTAAAGTTCAGGCGTGCCATCACGCAAGGGCGCTGCCGCCCGCGCCGCCGAACTGCGCGAACTCATCGCGTATCACAACGACCGCTACTTCGGGGTGGACGACCCGGAAATCTCCGACGCCGAGTTCGATGAACTCGTTCGCGAACTGCGACAGATCGAAACCGATCACCCCGAACTCAAGCCCGAGCAGTCGCTGCTCGACGTGCCTGGCGTCGGTGTCACCACCACGTTCGCGCCAGTAACGCACCGCATCCCGATGACGAGCCTCGATAATGCGATGGACGAAGCAGAGTTGCGCGCGTGGGGTGAGCGAGTCGCCAAAGGGCTGAGTGGCGAGCCGACGCGCTTCGTGTGTGAACTGAAGATCGACGGTCTGGCACTCAGCCTGCGCTATGAGAAGGGCGTCCTCGTACAGGCGGCCACGCGCGGCGACGGCAAGGTGGGTGAAGACGTCACTGCCAACGTGCGCACGATTCATGAGGTGCCGGGTGCGCTCGGCGGAGCACACGCGTCGGGCGCACAGTCATCGCGAGCACAGTCATCGCGAGCACAGTCGTTGCCCACGCAGCCGCCCGGTGTGCTGGAGGTGCGCGGCGAGGTGTACATGTCGAAGGCCGCCTTCGAGCGACTGCGTACGACGAAGATGCGCGACAACGAAGCGCGCGTGGCGGCCGGCAAGAAGCCGCAACCCGTGCCTGCGAATCCGCGTAACGCGGGTGCAGGAAGCCTGCGTCAAAAGGACCCGGCCGTAACTGCCACTCGCGAGTTGTCGTTCTGGGCGTACCAACTCGGCGAAGTGGAAGGCGCGCCACCGTTCACCTCGCATCACGACACGCTCGATTTTCTCGCCGCGGGCGGATTCCCCATCAACCCGGAGGTGCGCATCGTCGACTCGCTCGACGAAGTGGTGCAGTTCTGTGCGAAGTGGCAGACGAATCGCAACGACCTGCCGTACATCATCGACGGAATCGTGGTGAAGGTCGACGACCTTGCGCAGCGCGAGCGACTCGGCTACACCGCAAAGGCCCCGCGCTGGGCGATCGCCGTCAAGTTTCCGCCCGAAGAGCGCACCACTCTGCTGCGTGACATCATGGTGTCGATCGGTCGCACCGGTCGCGCCACGCCATTCGCGGTGCTCGAGCCGGTGGTGGTCGCCGGCAGCACGGTGTCGATGTCGACGCTGCACAACCGCGAGCAGGTGCAACTGAAGGATGTGCGTCCCGGCGACACGGTGATCGTGCGCAAGGCCGGTGATGTGATCCCCGAAGTTGTCGGGCCGGTGTTGGCGCTGCGACCGAAGAACTCCAAGCCGTGGAAGTTTCCGACGAAGTGCCCGTGCGACTTGCGCTCCACGTTGGTGCAGGCAGAAGACGAAGCCGACACACGCTGTGTCGAACCGGAGTGCCCGCACCAGCGCGACCAGAAGATCATCCATTTCACTTCGCGCGTCGGTATGGACATCGAGGGCTTCGGCGAGAAGACCGTCTACAAACTCAGTGACGCCGGCGTCATCGAAGACGTCGGCGACGTCTACTCACTGACTGCAGAAGTGTTGCTCGCGCAGGGTTTCGGCGAGGGTCAGACGGCCAACTTGCTCAGGTCGATCGATGGTTCACGCAGTCGACCGCTCGAGAAGTTGCTCGTCGCGCTCGGCATCAAGCACCTCGGGCCGGCGGCCTCGGAGTCGTTGGCGCGGCGGTTCGGTTCACTCGACGCCATTGCGCAAGCAAGCGCCGAAGAATTGTCGGCGATCGACGGTGTTGGTGGGGTGATTGCCGACTCGGTTGCCACCTGGTTCGCGAGCAGACAGCACAAGTCGTTGATCACCAAACTGCGCAAGGGTGGCGTGCAGTTCGACAACGTGGTCGTGGTCGATGCACCGCCGACGCTCGCCGGCAAGACGGTGGTCGTCACCGGTACGCTCGAGCGATTTGGTCGTGAAGAAGCGCAGCGTGCCATCAAGGATCGTGGCGGCAGGAGCGCCAGCAGCGTCAGCGCCAAGACCTTTGCGCTGGTGGTCGGCAACGAACCTGGGGCGGCGAAGGTAAAGAAGGCAACCGAACTCGGTGTGCCGCAGATCGACGAGCAAGCCTTCGAGCGGCTGCTGGAAACCGGTCAACTGCCCTGACGCCGTTCGCGCCTGCTGACTGCTGACTGGCGTCAATCAGCAGCGCGTGACGATCAGTCGGTGATGAACCGCCACTGGTAGATGCGGAACTTGCCTGGGCCTTCGAGAATCTTCCAATAGCGCACCACCGCAACATGTTCACCCTGCGTGAATGACGGGATCGGCGCGCCTGGCTGCGGCTGAAAACTCACCACGTTGTTGCCTGGGTCGAAGACCGCCGTCGCAGGCAGTTCCACTTGGGCACCTGGGGCGGGCTGTGCGCCCGACGAACTGAGTTCGTCGAGTCGCGTCACGGGGATCTCGATACCGTCGATGTTCAACGACGCTTCGTAACCCTCGGCGAAGTCGATGATGATCTGTGATTGACGCAACACGCGGTCGCCATCCGCCGGCGACATGCGCTCGATTGCTTCCGGAAACTCGCGAGTCTCTTCGCCAGTGATCCCGCTTGCAAAACCGAAGGCGATGAGCACGAGCCCGAGCGCAATGCCCGCGCTGATCAACAATCGCGTGGGGTCGAGGGGCTGACGCATCCATCCATTGTCGCAGCATCGTGCGACGAGAACCACCGTCTGCACGGCTAGTTTGGGTCAGTCAATGACCGACCGGGATGAGTTAGCCGGCACGTTCGTCGCCGCTCGATACCGCCTCGACGCACTGCGCGAGGGTGGCGCCGACTCCACCAGCGTGTACGAGGCCACCGACGTGCGCGACAGCCGGTCGGTGGTCGTGCGCCTGGTGTCGGTGGGCACTGACGGCGATGCGATGGAGGCGTTCAAGCGACGGTTGCTCGCGGTCGCCGGCATCTCGCACCCGGTGTTGGTGCTGCCGCTCGATTGGGGCGAAACCAGTTTCGGTGATTCGCGATACGCCTTCGTCGTCACCGAGCGGATCGACGGCGTGTCGTTGCGCGAACTGTTCGATCGCGGACGACGACTGAGCGCCTCGCAGGCCGTGGTGTTGGCACTTGACGTGTGTCGCGCGCTGCACCACCTGCATCAGTTGGGCTTGGCACACGGCGACGTGCGACCGGCGAATGTCTTTGTCTCCCCCGATTCGCGCGCGCGATTGGCGGGGCTCGGGGTGAAGGGCGTGGGTGCGACGAGCACCGCCTCGATGAGCATCGAGCAGGCGCGGTACGCCGCACCCGAGTTCGTGACCGACATCACCCCGACTGCCGCCAGCGACATGTACGCGTTGGCGCTCACGATGCTCGAGACCCTCACCGGCGACGTTCCGTTCGCAGCCGACTCGGCCGCCGTGACGCTTGCGAATCGTGCCGGCAAGTTGCTGCCGGTCTCCGCCGTCATCGGCGCCGTTGCCGTGCCGATCGAAAAAGCCGGGCGACCCGACGCTGCCCACCGCGCGTCGGCGTTGGAGTTCGGTCAGGCACTCGCGCATTTGGCCGGCAAGTTGCCGCCGCCCGAGCCGATTGCGTCGCTATCGGGTGGGTCGTTCCGCGACAGCATCACGCGCACGCTGGAAGCCGTCGTCGTTGCACCACAACCGTCGCCAGAATCCACGGCTCCACAGCCAACCGCACCCATCAGCGTCGACGTCGCGATTGCCGCCGCACCAGGTGAGCGGCGCCGCTATCGCTGGATCGTGTCGGTGGTCGGCATCGCCGCGCTCATCGTGACCGGCGTGTCGGTGTGGCAGACGCTCACCACCGAGTCGTACGAAGTGCCCGACCTCATCGGCGTCGCGGAGGGTGAGGCGCGCAACAGCGTTGCGCTGTTTGGCTGGAGCATTGCCATTCGTGCGGAGCGATCCGACGAAGTCGAACTCGGTGCCGTGATCCGCTCGATACCTCCCGCCGGCACGATGCTGCAGGAGGGGGCCGACTTCACGTTGGTGGTGTCGGAAGGTGCGACGCTCGCCGTCATCCCCGACGTGACGGGCTTGTCGCGCGAAGACGCGGTTGCCGCGCTCACCGCACAGGGTCTTACGGTGTCGGAGATCGTGCGCGACAACGACTCGGTGCCCGCTCGTCGTGTAATCGCGTGGATCGTTACCGAACAGCCGAACCTCATCGCCGGCAGCCAGGTGCTGAAGGGAACACAGGTCGGCATCGTCGTGTCGGGTGGCCCGGTGTTGCGCTCGGTGCCGAACCTGATCGGGCGCGCCGAAGACGACACGCTGGCGCAACTTGCCGCCGTGCAGTTGGCGGGCCAGCGCAACGATGACGTGTACAGCAGCGAGATTGCGGTGGGCTTGGTCGCTTCGCAGGATCCGGCCTCCGGCCAGCCGATGTCGCGCGGCGGCATCGTGGCCTACTCGTTGTCGAAGGGTGTCGAACAGGTGCCGCTGCCCGCGATCATCGGCCTCACGCTGAGCGAGGCACAGAAACTGCTCGGCGAGGCAGGGATCGGGGTGGCAACGATCAGTGGTCGATCAACCAGCAAGGTGCGTTCGGTGAACATTGACGGCGCCACGTTGAAGGTCGGCGACCCCGTGCCCAAGGGCAGTGCCGTCAGTCTGGTGTTCCCGTGAGGCGTAATTCTGGTGTCTTCGTGATTGGCGAATCTCGTGTTGACGCAGTCGGCAATCGCGAGGTGCACTCGTGACGGCGGGCGTCGACGAAGTTGGCATCGCTCCGTTACGCGAACGCATGCGCTCGGCGCTCGCGGAGCGCGTCGGCATCTCGCGACGCAAGGCCACCATGGCGGTGCTGCTCTCTGGTGCGTTCACCGTGAGTTTCACCATCACGTTGCTCGTGGTCGTGCTCGACACCGTGGCGACAGATCTCAATTCCACCGTCGCGATCGTGAGCTGGTCGATCACCGCGCCGATGCTGGTGTTTGCAGTGGTCGGGCCGGCCTTCGGCACGTTGGGTGATCTGCTCGGGCACAAACGAGTTTTTGTCTCCGGTTTGCTCGGCGCCGGAATCTTCGCCGGCCTTGCCGCGTTGGCCACCACCGCACCGATGTTGATTGCACTGCGCACACTGTCGGCAGCCTGCGGATCCGCCATCGGACCGGCGGGCATGGCGTTCACCAGCCGACTATTTGAGCCCGAAGAACGCGTGCGACCACTTGGTGTGTGGAGTTTCGTCACCGCTGGCGCACCAGTGCTCGGCGTCGTGGCCGGTGTGCCGCTCGTGGCGACCGTCGGATGGCGCGTCATCTTTTTGGTGCAGGCACCGCTGTGCATGCTCGGTGCGCTGGTGGCGTGGTGGTTGTTGCGCGACACCGAACACCAACCAGGGGCAAAGTTCGACGTGTGGGGCGCCCTTACGCTCGGCTCGGGCGCCGCACTCGTGCTGCTGGGCATCAACCGCGGCGCGAGTTGGGGTTGGTCGTCGCCGTTCACCATCGCTGCACTGCTGGCGGGTGTGCTGCTGCTCCGTTTCTTCGTGCAAGTCGAACGCCGCGTCGCTGCGCCGATGCTGCCACCGAGATGGTTCCGCACGCGCAACGTGGCGTTTCCGGTGTTGAGTCAGTCGCTCGCCAACTTCGGCTACATGGGTGCGTTCATGATCGTGCCGCAGATGTTGCAACAGGGGGCCGGTCTCAGCCTCGCCACCGTGGGCTGGTTGATCATTGCGCGACCGCTCACGTTTGCTGTCGTGGCGCCACTCGGCGCACAAGTCACGATGCGCACCGGCGAACGAGTAGCAGGAATGTTCGGCGCGATGACCGTCTTCACCTCGCTCATCATCTTGTCGTCGGTGCGCACCGACACGCCGCTGTGGCTGATCGCCTTCGGCTTGGCGCTCTCGGGGCTCGGTCTCGGTGTGTCGTCGCCGGCGATGTCGGCACTGCTGGCCAACGCAGTGGATGACGACCAACTTGGTTCGGCGAGCGCGATGCAACAGTTGGTGTCGCAGATGGGTGCGTTGCTTGGCGCCACCGTGATGATCACCCTGCAGGAAGCCACGAGCGCCGACGGAATCCTGCCGAGTTATGCCAACTCGCTCGTGGTCGGGGCGTCGGTGTGCGTGGTGGCAGGGCTGTTGGCTTCCGAGGCGCGCTCGACGGTTCGCGCGACGACCTGAGGTTGACTGACGACTGGCGTTGTACGCCGCTGCGGAGTCGCGGCGCTACTCGGTGATTGCGCGAATTTCCGCCGCAACGACGAGCGCCATCTCGGTTTGCGGCATCGCCGTCTGCATCGCCATCAACTTCAGCATGTCGCCTTCCACCTTCACCTTGCCGGTGAGAAATGCCTCCATTGCCTTCTGCGGGTCTTGTTCGACGAAGATCGTGCGCGCCGTTGCATAGTCGGTGGTCAGCGTCGCGTCGACGATTTCCAGGTGGCCGAGATCCATCACCACTTCACCACTCGAGGTGTCCATGTGGCTGTGCACGACACCCTCGCCGAACGGCACACCCGTCACCACTTGGTTGAAGCGCACCGCCACGGCTACGCGCGGGGCGTGTTCGCGGTATTTCTCGCGAATCGCCCGCGCGGCATCCATCCACTCGGGGGAGAGAAACAGATGGGTCACGGGCGTCCTTCGTGCGGGATGGTGGTGGGTCGGGTCGTGTGGCTCGACTTCGTCTTTGCGAAAAGTAAAGCTTGCGTCGCTCGCCAGACACGATAACGCTGGCGATGTCGTTCGCACGGTTGGTGATGACAGATTCCACACGCCACGATGGAGGGGTGGCACGGGTGCTCGTAACCGAGGAAATCTCCGAGGTCGGTCTCGAACGTCTGCGAATCGCCGGCCACGACGTCGACGTGCGCCTCGGTCTCAACGGCGACGCGCTCATCGTCGCGTTGCAGGGTGCGCAGGCGCTGATCGTGCGCAGCGCCACCCGGGTGGATGCGCAGGTGCTCGGTGCCGCGAGCGGGCTGGTCGTCGTGGGTCGCGCCGGTGTGGGGCTCGACAATGTGGATGTCGATGCCGCAACGAAGGCCGGCGTGATGGTGGCGAACGCTCCCGAGAGCAACATCGTGTCGGCCGCCGAGCACACCATCGCGTTGCTCTTGGCGATGGCGCGCAACGTGCCGCAAGCGCACGCCGCACTCGTCAACGGTCGCTGGGAGCGCAGCAAGTGGGAGGGCGTCGAGTTGGCGGGCAAGACGCTCGGTGTGGTCGGGCTCGGTCGCATCGGCAAGTTGGTTGCGCATCGCGCACTTGGTCTCGGCATGAAGATCATCGCCTTCGACCCGTACATCTCCGTCGAGCGCGGTCGCGCGTTGAACGTGGACATGGTGCCGCTCGATCTGCTCGTCGGGGCGAGCGACTTTCTTACCGTGCATCTACCGAAGAACAAGGAGACGCTCGGGTTGATCAATCGCGACCTCCTGCTGAAGGCCAAACCAGAGTTGCGTGTCATCAACGTGGCGCGCGGCGGCATCATCGTGGAGAGCGACCTTGCCGAGGCGTTGCGCGACGGCATCATCGCGGGTGCGGCGCTCGATGTGTTCGAATGCGAGCCCGTCACCGATTCGCCCTTGTTCGCGCTGCCCAACGTGGTGGTAACACCGCACCTCGGCGCCAGCACCCGTGAAGCACAAGACAAGGCCGGCGAGGTCATCGCCGACATGGTGCAACTTGCGCTGGCCGGCGACTTCGTGCCGTTCGCGGTGAACGTGAACGCATCGGAAGCCAACGAAACGTTGAAGCCGTTCATTCCGCTGGCCGAGCGGCTCGGCGCACTGTTCGCCGACATCGTCGGTGCCGATGTGCGTGAGGTGTCGATCGAAGCAAGTGGTGAAATCGGCGCCTACGACACGCGGATCATCACGCTGGCCGCGTTGAAGGGTCTGCTCGGTCGCAGTGCCGGCGAGCCCGTCACCTACGTCAACGTGCCGACGCTCGCTGCAGCGCGTGGTGTGACCGTGCACGAACATCGCCGCGACGATGTCGAGCATCAGGACTACATGAACCTCATCACCCTTCGCGCCGGCAGTCACAACATCTCCGGCACGCTGACGGGTCGTCGTCGCGAGGCGCGAATCGTACTGATTGACGATCACCTGAGCGATGTGCCGCCGGCGCGCTACATGTTGATCGTGCGCAACGACGACCGCCCCGGTGTGATTGGTCGCGTCGGCACGGTGCTGGGTGATGCAGGGGTCAACATCGACAACATGGACGTCGGCAAGACGGGGAAGGCCGGCAGCGCGATGATGGTGATCGCCACCGCAACGCCGACACCGGCCGTCGTGGTGGGGCAGTTGCGCAAGGTCCCCGGCATCGTCGAAGTGCTCACGATCGGCGGCTGAGCGGGCGTAACCGCGCAGACCCCTGCTGCTGCGCGCCCGCAATCCTTTCAGGCTGAACGGAACTCAGCGGGCGGCGTTCAGCGCATCGCGCAACAACATCGTGGCACCGCGTGCCGCCGTGGCGTAGTCGTCGCCAGCCGAGGCATAGAGAATCGCTCGCGAACTGTTGACGACGAGCCCCGTGCCATCGCGAGTCGCACCGTTGCGCACGACGGTGGCAGCGTCGCCGCCCTGCGCGCCGACGCCCGGCACCAAGAGCGGCAGGTTGCCGACGATCTCGCGCACGCGGCGCAGCTCGTCGGGTTGAGTGGCACCGACGACCAGCCCGATGCTGGCGCGCTTCGACCAATCGTCTGCTGCGCGGCGGGCGATGGTCTCATACAGCGGCTCGTCGTTACTCTCGCCGCCCCCGTTGCGGCGCACGCGTAGCGTCTGCAGTTCGTGCGCGCCCGGGTTCGATGTGCGACACAATACGAACGTGCCGCGGTCGCGGCGCGCAAAGAACGGCTGAAGTGAGTCGGTGCCCAGATACGGGTTCACCGTCACGGCATGCGCACCGTAACGATCGAATGCCTCGCGCGCATACATCTCCGCCGTGTCGCCGATGTCGCCACGCTTTGCATCGAGAATCAGCACCGCGTGCGGATGCTCGCGAAGAATGTGATCGCACACCCGCTCGAGCGCGGTCTCGGCACCGTGCGCCGCGAAATACGCAATCTGCGGTTTGAACGCACACACCAGGTCGCCCGTTGCATCCACGATCGAGCGACAGAACGATTCGATTGCCGACGCATCGTTACCAACACTGGTCGGAAACCGCGTCGGGTCGGGGTCGAGCCCCACGCAGACGAGCGAGCCCGCAGTCGACCACGCGTTGCCTAGTCGCTCGGCGAACTGCACGCAATCAGTCTTCGAGCAGAATCGCGCCGGTGGGGCAGAGGTCGGCTGCCTCCTGCACCGAGTCGTAGAGCTCGGGTCGCGGTTGCTCCTGCAAGATGTGCAAGTAGCCGTCGTTGCGCAGCACGAACACCTCGGGCGCCACCTGCGCACACGCCCCGGTCGAGGCACAGACATCAAAGTTCACTGTTACTTTCATGACAACCTCTGGGTCTGACGCTAGTTCAGCACCCATGACTAGCACCCGCCCCGAGCCCGTTTCGGGGCCCGCTTTTTTAGAGGGCGTCAATTGAAAGCGCAGCCGCATAACCCGCGGTGCCGATCACCATCCCGGTGCGCGAGTCGACGACCCCGACTTCGAACTCGCGGTTGAAGAAATCGTCAGCGACGCTGTTGACGCTCGAATGCGCTGAGCACCGCCCGCAACGACGCGGTGATCGTACTCGGGTGCACTCCGACACCCCAGCACACGTCGCCCGACTCGTTCACGCTCTCGATGTAGGCGACCGCCGTGGCCTCTGAGCCTTGGCTGAGCGCGTGCTCGACGTAGTCCTTTACGTCGAACTTCACGCCGAACTCGCGGCGCAACGCATGCACGAACGCGTCGATCGGGCCGTTGCCGTCACCGGTGAGCGTGAGGCGACTGCCGTCGACGTCGAGTTGCGCGGTGATGCTGGTGGTGCCGTCGCTGGTGCTGCGCATCTCATGGCTGGAGAGCGAGAACCGCGGGCTGCTCGGCAGATACTCGGCCTCGAACGCCCCCCACATCACGTCGGGCGCAATCTCGGTGCCGGAGTCTTCGGTGATGTGTTGGATGGTGCGCGAGAACTCGATCTGCAAGCGACGCGGCAGCTCGAACCCGTGCTCGGTCTTCATCACGTAGGCCACACCTCCCTTGCCCGACTGGCTGTTCACGCGAATGACGGCTTCGTAAGTGCGCCCGACGTGCTTGGGGTCGAGCGGCAGGTACGGCACCGCCCACTTGGTGTAGTCGTCGGGCAGCGCGTCGAGACCCTTCTTGATGGCGTCCTGGTGACTACCGGAGAACGCCGTGTAGACGAGGTCGCCCGCGTACGGCTGGCGCTCGGGCACCGGCAGGCGGTTGCAGTACTCGGCGTCGCGACGCAGCGCGTCGATGTCGCTCACGTCGAGCATCGGGTCGACGCCGTTGACGAACAGGTTCATCGCCAGCGTGACCACGTCGACGTTGCCGGTGCGTTCGCCGTTGCCAAAGAGCGTGCCTTCGACGCGATCGGCACCCGCCATCACGCCGAACTCGGCGGCGGCAACCGCGCAACCGCGGTCGTTGTGCGGGTGCAGAGACAAGACGATGCTGTCGCGCTGCTTGATCGTGCGACCGAACCACTCGATCATGTCGCCGTACACGTTGGGCGAGTAGCACTCCACCGTGGCCGGCAGGTTGAGGATGAGCGGGTTGGCGGGCGTCGGTTTGATGATGTCCATCACCGCTTCGCAGATCTCGATGGCGAATTCCGGCTCGGCGAGCGTGAAACTTTCCGGGGAGTACTCGTAGCGCACGCGCGTGCCGGGTAGTTCGGGTTCGAGCGACAGGCACAGCGTGGCTGCGTCGACGGCAATCTTCACGATGCCTTCCTTTGGCAGGTTGAACACCACCCTGCGCTGCAGCGGGTTCACCGAGTTGTAGAAGTGCACGATGGCCCGCTTCGCCCCGCGCAGACATTCATAGGTGCGACGAATCAGCTCCGGTCGTGACTGCACCAGTACTTGGATGATGACATCGTCGGGGATGAGGTCGCGCTCGATGATGTGGCGCACGAAGTCGAAGTCGGGCTGGCTCGCCGACGGAAATCCAACCTCGATCTCCTTGAAGCCCATCTTCACCAGCGTCTTGAACATCCGCAACTTGCGTTCAGGGTCCATCGGGTCGATCAGCGCCTGGTTGCCGTCGCGCAAGTCGACCGAGCACCACAGTGGTGCCTTGTCGATGGTGCGGTTGGGCCAGGTGCGATCGGTGAGCACGAGTGGCACGTACGCGGCGTACTTCTCGAACGGCATCTTCTTTGGTGTGCTGGGTTTCGGTGCCATGGTTGGTGCTTTCGTTGTGGTGGGCTCGTTGGTTGGAAAAGAAAAACTCCCGGCCGGTTGGCTCGGGAGTGGTCGCGACGTCGGCGAGATGCGGCCGACGCCGCTACATAAGGAGGAGGATCGCGCCGCCAAACATGCTCTCCCGAGCGTATCGCCGCCGGCGCGGTCGACCGCTACTGGCTGCGCGTCCCCGCGCCCGGCCGTGCGCCCGGCCGCCCCCTGAACGGCGCTCTAGACGGCGCGCGGCGTCGGCACGATGAAGTTCGCGAACTGCCACGGGTCGGTCGGGTCGAGTCGCGTCGGCCCGTTGCCAAACCCGGGGAAGAGGTCGTTGCGCGTCATGAGCGGATCCCAGTCGACCGCCTGCGAGTAGAACGTGCCGAGGTACGGGTACGCCACCTTCAACACGTCTTCATACGGGAGGTCGTCGGGCACCCGCACGCCGCCGTTGGGGTTGTCGAACATCCAGCACGTCGCGGCAATCACCGAGCACGCCACTTGCAACGTGGTCGCATTCTGGTTGGGCAGGATCGCTCGCGCCTCGTCGATGCTGAGTAGCGAACCCGTCCACCACGACTTGTAGTCGTGACCCATCAGCAACACGCCGAGTTCGTCGCGCCCCGACTCGATTTCGTCGTTCAGGATGCGCTGACCCGACTGCATCTTCCAGTTGCGCATGCGCAACTCGTGCGCACTCATGATCGTGGCGTCGGTGGGGCAGTAGGAGTAGTGCACCGTCGGGCGGTACTTCGCGGTGCCGTCATCGTTCCATACCGTGAGGTGGTCGCTCATCGTGTACGCCTCGCCGTGGCGAATGACCATGCCGAGGATCTCGCCGCACGGCACCCAGGACCGCACCCATGTCTCCATGCCCGGCTGGGCGATCGCGATTTGGTTGCACGGGCCGTCGTCATCGTGCATGTGCGCGTTGTGCGGCAGCCAGCGCTCGTGCGTGCCCCAACCGAGCTCGGCCGGCGCGACACACTCTTCGTAGAAGCCCTCGATCGACCACGTGTTGACGAACTCATCGACGCGCTTGGGCTGGCTGGTGATCTGCGTATCGCGCTCGCTGATGTGGATGACCTTGGTACCCGTCAGCATCGCGAGCGTGTTGAAGCGCCCTTCGGCCAGCGCGCCCTCGATGAACTTGGCGCGGTCGCCGGCCTTCTTGTCCTTGAGCAATGCCGTTGCAATCTCGGTGAGCGCGCGCTTGGCGAAGTGGCTGACGAGACCCGGGTTGGCGCCATGCTCGAGCACCGACGACGGGCCCTCGTTGTCGGGCCACGACTCGACCATGCGGCGCAGGCTCTGGTGTCGCACGTACAGTGTGCGCTCGAGCGGATGCGTGTTGTGCATGTCGTAGTACGGGTCCCACAACTCGACGCTGGTGTTGAGGTAGCGCACTCCGTGCTCGCGGCACCACGTGAGGATGGTCCCGCAGTCGATGTTCCACGCCAGGTCCAAGATCAGATCGCCGGCACCGACGTGCGCCGAGAGAAATTCATCGAGGTTTTCTTCCGTCACGCGACCCTGTTCGTAGGTGACACCAGCCTTCAATGCGTCGGCGACGCGGTGACGGTTGTCGACGAAGTCAACGATGGTGATGCTCGACGGCGCCAATTTCACGTCGCGAATGAGAATCGGCACGGTTGCCTGCGCGACCGAACCACAACCCAACACAAGGGTTCGGGCGGGTCGGTGTTTGCCGACCCGCGAGAGGTTGATGCTCACGAACGGCGACGCGATTTGCGGGGGCGGGCGGCGACGGGTCCGCCACCGAGAATCGTATGCAACGATGCTTCGAACACCGGATCAGACGGAATCAACATCGCTTGCCAGTCGTACGACGGACCTTTGCGACCGTTGATTGATGCATCGTCCAGCACGACGCGCGACGACGCAGCAGCAGTGGCGGTGACACGTGTATTCATCGGGTAGCAACATAGCGAGTTTTGCCCGCGCCGTCTACTGTCTGACTTGTCAGCCGATACTGACTCCCGAGTCAGTATCACGAGACAACGACTCGGTGCACGGCGCATGAAGTCGGCGACCGCGCACCCGCGACGCGCACCCCAACCGCATGAGCGATGCAAGACCCCACAAGTAGCGTGGAACGAAGCCATGTCGCCCGCCACCGAGTTCGCCACGCTCGGTGTGCCCGACCGCGTGGATGCCGGACTCGCCGCCGCCGGGTTCACCACGCCGTTTGCCATCCAAACCGAGGCGATTCCCGTCGCGTTGACGGGCGTCGACCTCTGCGGACGGGCCCGCACGGGCTCGGGTAAGACGCTCGCTTTCGGGGTGCCGATGCTCGCACGCATCGGCGCAGCAGCCAAGCCTCGTGCCCCGCGCGGGCTGGTGCTCGTGCCGACCCGCGAACTGGCTCTGCAGGTCGCCGAGGTGCTCGAGCCCATCGGTCGGCACTGCGACCGCCGCGTGCTTGCGGTGTATGGCGGGGCGTCGCGCGACGATCAGATTTCGGTTCTGAAGGAGGGTGTCGAGCTGGTGGTGGCCACGCCGCTGCGGCTCATCGACCTGCTGAAAGAAGAAGAACTCACGCTCGGCGACGTGCAGGTCGTCGTGATCGACGAGGCCGACCGCATGGCCGACGAAGGGTTCATGCCGCAGGTGGAGTGGGTGCTGCGCAGGGTCACCGCGCCGCATCAGACGATGCTGTTCTCCGCCACGCTCGACGGCCAGGTCGGCAACCTCGTGCGCCGCTACATGAACGACCCGCGCGAAGTGTCGCTCGATGCCCCGACCGCCACGGTGGGCACGATGCGACACCTGTTTCTGGCGGTGCATCGTATGGATAAAGACCGCGTTATTGCCTCCGTTGCGGCCGGCGCCGGCAAGACGGTGGTGTTCTGCGACACCAAACGCTTGTGCCACAAGGTAGCGGAGTCACTGCAGAAACTGAAGGTCAAGGCCGACGCGCTGCACGGCGACATGTCGCAGGCTGCCCGCGAACGGTCGCTTGCGAAGTTCGCCGACGGCACGCTCACCGTGCTGGTAGCCACCGATGTCGCCGCACGCGGTATCGACGTCGACGATATTGCGGCAGTGGTGCACTACGAACCACCGATCGACGTGAAGACGTATCTGCACCGCTCGGGTCGCACGGCCCGCGCCGGTCGCGACGGTTGGGCAGTGACGCTGGCGGAATACAACCAGCACACGACGTGCCGCATCATTCAGCGCGGACTACGGCTCGAGCCACAGCCGCCGATCGAAGTGTTCTCCAACGACGAGCGCTTCGCGGACTTGTCGTCGTTCCTGCAGCCGACCGGCTGAATTCTTGCAACTGGCGGCGTAGCGCGCGTCGCGCGGTGGTGCGTGCGCGGCTAGTGCGCCGTGAGCCAGGCCGGGCGGCGGCCTTCGTAGTCGCGGATCGCCGCGTCGTGCGCCAGCGCGATGCCGATGTCGTCGAGGCCGTTCAATAAGCGCTCTTGCGTTGCGGCATCGAGCACGAACGAGTGTCGTGCGCCCGTTGACGGCACTTCGACGGTGAGGCGTTCGATGTCTATGGTGATCTCGGTGCGCGGGTCGGCCTCGATCGTGGCCCACAGCGACTCGACGACCGCCGCATCGAGCACCACCGGCACGAGACCGTTCTTGGTGCAGTTGTTGCGGAAGATGTCGCTGAAACTCGGTGCGATCACGACGTCGAAGCCGTACTGCTGCAGGGCCCACACGGCATGCTCGCGCGACGAGCCGATACCGAACGATGGGCCAGCGACGAGAATGCTCGCCCCCGCATAACGTTCGTCGTTCAACACGAAGTTGCGGTCGTCGCGCCACGTGGAAAAGAGACCTCTTTCAAAACCGGTGCGCTCGACGCGCTTCAGCCATTCAGCCGGGATGATCTGGTCGGTGTCGACGTCGCTGCGCTTCAGCGGCACCGCACGACCCGAGACGACACGGACTTGTTTCACGACAAGTCCGCCGGGGTGGCGAAGTGACCGGTGAGTGCGGTGGCGGCGGCGACCGCGGGGGACACCAGGTGTGTGCGACCACCGCGACCCTGGCGGCCTTCGAAGTTGCGGTTGCTGGTGCTGGCGGCGCGCTCTTGCGGGGCGAGTTTGTCGGGGTTCATCGCGAGGCACATCGAGCAGCCTGGTTCGCGCCAGTCGAACCCGGCGTCGATGAACACACGATGCAGACCCTCGCTCTCGGCTTGCTGCTTTACGGCGTGGCTGCCTGGTACCACCATCGCGCGTTTCACCTTCACCTTGCGGCCCTTGGCGACTTCGGCAGCTGCGCGCAAGTCTTCGATGCGGCTGTTGGTGCACGAACCGATGAACACCGTGTCGACGGCGATGTCGCGGATGCGCGTGCCCGGCGTGAGCCCCATGTAGTCGAGCGCGCGGGCGACGGTGTCGCGCGCGGTGGCATCCGGAAAGTCGTCGGGGGACGGCACGGTGGCATCGATGCTCGCGACTTGCGCGGGGTTGGTGCCCCACGTGACGTGCGGCGCGAGTTTCGTGGCGTCGATTTCGACGTGCTGGTCGAACTTCGCCGCGTCGTCGGTGCGCAGCGTGCGCCAATCGTCGAGCGCGGCCTCCCACGCCCTGCCGCGCGGCGCATGTGCGCGGCCTTCGAGGTACGCGAATGTGACGTCGTCGGGGGCGACGAGCCCCGCGCGGGCGCCCGCCTCGATCGACATGTTGCAGATCGTCATGCGACCTTCCATCGACAACGAACGAATCGCCGAGCCGCGGTATTCGATCACGTGGCCGATGCCGCCGCTCGTGCCGATGCGACCGATGATCGCGAGAATCACGTCCTTGGCCGTCACGCCAGCGGGCAACGCGCCTTCGGCGGCGACGCTCATCCACTTCGGTCGCGATTGCGGCAGCGTCTGTGTGGCGAGCACGTGCTCGACCTCCGACGTGCCGATGCCGAAGGCGAGTGCGCCGAACGCACCGTGCGTGGCGGTGTGGCTGTCGCCGCACACGATGGTCATGCCCGGCAGCGTGCGACCCTGCTCGGGGCCGATCACGTGCACGATGCCTTGCCCGGCGTCGCCCATCTTGTAGAGCGTGATGCCGAACTCGGCGGCGTTCTTGCGCATCACGTCGAGTTGTTTGGCGGAGATCGGGTCGGCGACCGGCAGGTGGATGTCTTTGGTCGGCACGTTGTGGTCTTCGGTGGCGACGGTGAGATCGGGGCGGCGCACCGTGCGGCCGTTGATGCGCAAACCGTCGAACGCCTGCGGGCTCGTCACTTCATGCACGAGGTGCAGGTCGATGTAGAGCAGTTCGTTGCCATTGGCGTCACGATGCACGACGTGGCGGTCCCACACCTTTTGCGGGAGGGTGAGTGGCGTCACCGTCCCATTCTGCCTGCGCACGAGCGCAGACCAAACCACGCGCCAACGTGCGTGACGCCGACAACGATGAGCGTGAGAGCCATGCCGAGTGGTGGCACCCACGCCGGGTTGCGGATGTAACCGAGCAGGTCGTCACCGCCCGCGCCCAGTGAGTACCGCCGCAGTGCAACGAGCACGCACCACAGGTGCAGGAGGATGAACGCCGTCACGAGTGCGCGGTCAGACGACCGCACCTCGCGACGCATCACGGCAGCGAGCGGCACACCAACGATGAACGGCGTCAGGTGGCGACCCTGCACGCCAAAGGCGCCGAGCAAGTCCTGGTAGTTGCGGTTGAGCGCAATGTGCCATAGCGGTATGGCAACGATGACGAATGCAATCACCACGCGCTCGCGTTGGCCCGCGTCGGCGAGGGCGCGCCAGGCGAGAGCAGCAGTCAGTGCGACGAACCCCCACACCACGAACGTGGGGCTTGGGGTGTCGAGCCAGCCGAAGTTGCCGACCGATTCTCCGATGAGCCGTGGCAGGTCGACGAGCGATCGCGCGGCAATCGTCGAAAGTTTCGTGACGCGCGCTTCAATATCCAGTTGCACGCCGAAGTTGGCGTCGTACACCGTCACATACCACGCACCGCTCACTGCGAGGGCGGCGATCATCCAGATGAATCGTCGCCATCCCGCGACGACGGCGCCGAGCAGCGCGCGATGGTCGGCCAACATCGCCGCGGCCACCATCACTGCAAGGGTGACGACGCCGGCTGGTCGGGCAACCACCGCCAGCGATGCCGAGATGACGAACGCAGTGATGGTGGATGTCGTGCGCCACGACTCCGCCACGGCGAGCCAGAGCGCCACCCATGTCGCGATGGCCGCCGCGATCTCGAGGCCGCTCGGGCTCGACACAGAAGAGAGGAACAGCACGCCCGGTGTCGCGGCCGCCAGCAGTGGTGCCAGCGAGCGGTTGCGTCGCCGCAACATGGTGATGGCGAACGTCAGCAGTGCACTTGCCGCGAGTGCGGCAGTGGCGCGCGCGGCGCGTACGCCGGCATCACTCGGCCCGACGAAGGTGCCGATGCCGGCCGGCACGAAGCCGAGTGGGGGATAACGGCCCATGTCGGTGCGCGAGTTCTCCACTGGGGCAAGCGATGAGAGTGGTTTGTCGCACGCCGGAGTCTGCGGTTGTCCGACGAAACACCACGGCACTTGTTGTGCCGTGCCGAACTGCGAATCGATGTCGACGAAGGTCGACCAGAACGATGTGCTCGCGCTGGCGGCGATCGGTTCGCCGACGAGTTGACCGCGCACCACGGCCGCCGACTTGATGAAGTTGGCGGGCTCGTCGGGGCCGGCGAAGAGCGGCAGCACCGTCATCCACGAGATGCACAGGGCGAAGACTGCAGCGAACGTGATCGCAAGGTCACGCAACGCCTGTCGGCCCGCTGCGGGCGTGGTCGATGCGGTTCCCGATGTCATTCCGTCACCGACTGTAGGCCGATTCGGTCGGTGCCAGGAGATTTCTGCCGTAATCGGGAAGTCGTTCACACACGGAGGTATGGACACTTCCGCCGTTACCCCGGTCGCCCTGGCGACCTGCGTCGAGCACAGCCTCAACCTTTCACTCTCGGGTTTCGACCTGAAGCGAGCCCGCCTCTACGGCATCAACATCGTCGACCCGCTGGGTGTCGACCAGAAGTCGGACGGTGCGTTGCGCATCTCGTTTCTCGCCGAGCACGGCGACGTGTACGAGTTGCTCGAATCGCGTGGCAGTGCGATCGCCCGCATGTTCGACGCGGCCGCCGTGCTCACGTGCGGTTGGGCGGCACCCGTCGATGATGGCGACGACGAGAACGACCTGCCACCGAGCGTGCATCCGCGCCGCCGCCGCGTGCGGCTCGTGGTGGTGGTCGGTGATGCCGGAGTCGGTTCGGTGTTGCGTTTCGCCGACACGCCCGAAGAGATCGTCACCGACCCGGGCAACGCCAAGGGCTCACTCGCCGATGCAGTCGAGCGACTGTGGCGCGATGCAATCAACGTTTCGACCGACACCTCGGCGCGCAGCGAAACCGAATGAGTGCGGAGCAGGCGAATGCGTCAGTGGGCGGCGAGATGTGCGCTGTGCCCGCGCTACGCGGCGACGGAACGACGCGTCACCTGCTGGCAGGCGTCGAGCAACAGCGGCACGAACTTGTCGCGCGCCGCGAACACCGCGTCGTGGCCGGCATCCACGCGGTGCGTGACGGTCGGCAGCGCCAGCGACGCAGCAAGTTCTTCTTGGCGGCGCGGCGATACGACCTTGTCGTGCGTGGTGATGATCATCGCCCCCGGCACCTGCAGCTGGTTGAGCCAGGGTCGCGAATCGAAGTCGCCGATCGCGCTGCCCGCCTCGAGAATGTGCCGCCAATCGTGACTGGCGATTTGCCGCGCCGCCCAGTCGGCCAACGACTGGGTCTTGCGCTGCAGATAGATCTGTTCGGTCACCCACGACCGGGCCTGTGCGGTGGTCAGTCGCGAGAGGCGCGCCAAACCAGTCAGCCCGAGAAAGTTCAGGCGCTCGTCGCGTGACGACGAATAGTATCCGGCCGTCGCCGCGAGCACGAGACCGCGCACCCGCTGCTCGTGACGCTGCGCGACGAGCTGCGCGATTGCGCCACCCATCGAATAGCCGACGGGGATGAACGTGCCCACACCGAACACGTCCGCGATTGCTGCGACGTCGTCGGCGCAGTCTTCGAGGCGGAACCCTTTCGCCGGTCGCAGCCCGCGACCGTGACCGCGATGGTCGGGCGCGAGCACGCGGAAGTGCCTGCCGAGCGGTTCGAAGCAGGTGAACCAGTTCAGGTCGGCGGTCGCAGTCCAACCGTGCAAGAGGACGATGGTCGGCGCCCCGCGCGGGCCGGCAACTTCGCGCACGAACGTGCGACCGCGGCCGATGAGTTCGACTTCGTGTCCTTGCGGGAATCCGCCGCGAGCCGGATGCGTGCGATGAATCACGTCAGTTGCACGCCTCGATCTTCACGACCTTGACTGCGAGCATGCCGTTGGGGGCTTGGTACTTCACCTTGGTGCCCGCGGCGGCACCGAGCAGTGCCGAACCGAGTGGCGAAGTGGGGCTCATCACCTGCACCGAGGGGTCGGCCGGCTTTTCTTCCAGGTGGCCGATGAGGTATCGCTCGGTCTGATCGGGCGGGTCACCGTCGTAAAGGATCGTGACCGTGCAGCCAATGGCAACCTTGCCGTCGTGTGCCGTTTCGACGATCTCGTGGTTTTCGAGAATCGCCTCGATCTGTCGGATGCGAGCCTCCAGATGGCCCTGTTCGTCTTTGGCGGCGTGGTAGTCGCCGTTTTCTCTGAGGTCGCCCATTTCGCGCGCGCGACCGATGCGCTTGGCCACCTCGATTCGCCCACGGGTGGTGAGGTCGAGATGCTCGGCGCGCAGGCGCTCGAGTGCGCTGGCAGAGACGCGATGTGTCGGCACGAAATCAGGTTACCGATTTACCTCGCATCATCGACGGAAGCATCGCGCCGGTGATTCAACCGTCGCGTCGACTGCGCACTCATGACGCCTCCGTAGCCTGAATGAAGTGAACAGTGTCGCAGCCAGCGCTTCCCGCGGCGCCGCACATCGTGTTGCCGTGATCGGTGGCGATGGCATCGGGCCCGAAGTCACCGCCGAAGCGTTGAAAGTGGTTCGCGCTGCGGGCGTCGAACTCGACACCACGTTCTTCGACCTCGGTGGTGCCCGCTATCTGCGCGATGGAGAGGTGCTGAGCGACGAAACACTCGAGACCCTGCGTGGCTTTGATGCAATCCTGCTTGGAGCGGTGGGCACGCCTGGTGTGCCGCCCGGGGTCATCGAGCGTGGACTGCTGCTCAAGTTGCGATTTAGTCTCGACCTCTACATCAACCAGCGTCCCTTCGCTGGTACGGCACCGGGTCATACCAAGCCGCACGACTTCATCGTCATTCGTGAGAACACCGAAGGCCCCTATGTCGGTGAGGGCGGCGTGCTGCGCAAGGGCACCGCGCACGAAGTTGCGACGCAAGGCAGCGTCAACACGCGCCACGGCGTCGAGCGCTGCATTCGCTACGCGTTTGAGTTGGCGGCGAAGCGCGAACGCAAGCACGTGACGCTGGTGCACAAGACCAACGTGCTCACGTTCGCCGGTGACTTGTGGCAGCGCACATTCGATGCGGTGGCGGCCGGCTACCCGCAGATCGCAACTGCGTACAACCATGTCGATGCCGCCTGCATCTACTTCGTGCAAGACCCGTACCGCTACGACGTGATCGTCACCGACAACCTGTTCGGCGACATCCTCACCGACTTGGGTGGGGCGGTGAGCGGTGGCATCGGGCTCGCATCGTCGGCGAACCTGAACCCCGCCCGCACCGGCCCGTCGCTGTTCGAGCCGGTGCATGGCTCGGCCCCCGACATCGCCGGCAAGGGCGTCGCCAACCCGGTCGCCGCGATTCTCTCCGCCGCCTTGATGCTCGACCACCTCGGTGAGTCGCGGGCAGCCGACGCCATCCGCGCCGCATGCTCGGCACCAACGAGCGGTTCGACGATCGCGGTCGGCGACGAAATCTGCCGACGCCTGCACAGATAGCGTCAAGGAAGCACCGCGAGGAGTCACGATGCCGATCACGACGACACCCAAGATCTGGATGAACGGCAACCTCGTTGATTGGGCCGACGCCAAGGTGCATGTGCTCACCCACACCTTGCATTACGGCACCGGCGTGTTCGAGGGCATCCGCGCCTACGAAACCGACAAGGGTCCGGCGGTTTTCCGCCTCACCGACCACATGGTGCGCCTGCACAACAGCGCCAAGATCATGGGAATGCCGATGCCGTACTCGGTGGAAGAGCTCGTCGAGGCCAGCAAGGCCACCGTGCGCTCGACGGGTTTGAAGTCGTGCTACGTGCGACCGATCGCGTACTACGGCTACGGCGAGATGGGTCTCAACACCCTGCCGTGCAAGGTCGACGTCGCCATTGCGTGCTGGCCGTGGGGTGCCTACCTCGGCGACGACGCGGTGGAAAAGGGCGTGCGGATGAAGATTTCCTCGTGGACGCGACACGACCACAACACGATGCCGCCGGCGGCCAAGACGGTCGGCAACTACGTGAATTCGTCGTTGGCCAAAGTGGAAGCATTGAAGGCCGGCTACGACGAGGCGATCATGCTCGCGCCAGACGGTCTCGTTGCCGAGTGCACGGGCGAGAACATCTTCGTCGTGCGCAACGGTGTCATCCTCACTCCACCGTTGTCGGCCGGCGCACTCGAGGGCATCACGCAGGACAGCGTGATGACGATCGCCCGCGACCTCGGTTACGACGTGCGCGTCGACAACATCGCCCGCAGTGATTTGTACATCGCGGAGGAAGTGTTCGCATGTGGAACCGCCGCCGAAGTTGGTTCGGTGCGTTCGGTGGATGAGCGCGAGCTTCCGTGCCCCGGCCCGAAGACTCGCGCGATCGCTGCGATGTACACCCGCGCGGTGCGCGGCCAAGAGAAGAAGTATGCCCACTGGTGCGAGCACGCGTAGGGAAGCAGCCGTAGCCGCATGACCGCCCGACTTGTGCTTCCCGCCAACCATGTGGAGGTGTTCGACACCACGCTGCGCGACGGCATGCAGGTGGAGGGCGTGTCGGCGAGCGTGGTCGACAAGTTGCGCATCGCCGAGCAGCTCGACCATCTCGGCGTGCACTACATCGAGGGCGGCTGGCCAGGCGCCAACCCGAAGGACGAGGAGTTCTTCGCCCGTGCGAAGCGCGAACTGAAACTCGGCACGTCGCTACTCGTCGCGTTCGGCAGCACGCGCCGCCCGGCCGGCAAGGTGGACGACGACGCCACGCTGCGCAACCTGATCAACGCCGAGACCAGCGCGGTGTGCATCGTCGCCAAGAGCTGGGATTACCACGTCGAAACCGCGTTGCAGACCACGCTCGAGGAGGGTGTCGCGATGGTCGCCGACTCGGTGAAGTATCTCGGCAGCCACGGCCGCATGGTGATGGTCGATCTCGAGCACTTCTTCGACGGCTACAAGCGCAACCCCGAGTTCTCGTTGCGCGTGCTCGAGGCTGCGGTCGTGAACGGTGCGACGCACCTGGTGTTGTGCGACACCAACGGCGGCTCGCTACCCCACGAAGTGGAATCGATCGTGGCGGCAGTCGCCAAGCACGTCGGCAACGACGCGATCATCGGCATCCACTGCCACGACGACACGGGTTGCGCGGTGGCCAACTCGCTTGCAGCGGTGCGCGCCGGTGTGCGCCATGTGCAGGGCACGTTGAACGGCCTCGGCGAGCGCACCGGCAACACCAACTTGACCACCATCATCCCCAACTTGCAATTGAAGTTGGGTTACGAGTGTCTGCCCGCGGGTCATCTCGAGCGTTTGACGGCGGTCAGCCACCACGTGGCCGAGGTGTTGAATCGTCCGCTCAACCCGCAAGCGCCGTACGTCGGCGTGTCGGCGTTCGCGCACAAGGCCGGCTTGCACGTGTCGGCGATCGCGCGCGCGAAGGACGCCTACGAGCACGTGTCACCCGACCTGGTCGGCAACGGCACGCGCTTCCTCGTGTCGGAGATGGCCGGTCGCGCCACCATCGCGATGAAGGCCGAGGAGCTCGGCTTGAAAGCCGACGGCGCGGTGCTGAGTTCGATCTTGGACGAGTTGAAGCGTCTCGAGTTCGAGGGCTACCACTTCGAAGCCGCCGATGCGTCGCTCGAGTTGTTGATGCGTCGCGCCACCGGTTGGCAGCAGGAGTTCTTCAACGTGGAGTCGATGCGCGTGATCACCGACGAATCGACGAGCGGTTCGTTCACCACCGAAGCCACGGTGAAGGTGTGGATCGGGGAGAAGCGTGAGGTGCACACCTCCGAGGGCAACGGTCCGGTCAACGCGATCGACATCGCACTGCGTGCCTGCCTCACGAAGCAGTATCCGCAACTCTCGCGCGTGCACCTCATCGACTACAAAGTGCGCATCCTCGACTCGTCGTCGGCGACGGGCGCCGTCACGCGCGTGTTGATCGATGCCACCGACGGCGACCGCACGTGGACGACGATCGGCGTCTCGCCGAACATCATCGAAGCCTCGTGGCGCGCGCTTGAGGAGTCGCTCGTCTACGGCCTGCTGCACATGGCGTAATGCTGGCGAGGACATCTCGCCGAACCCCGACCCGCAGGGCAATGAGCCTGAACTGGCCCGTCACGCTGTCAGACGTTGGTGGATGTCGGCTGCGGCGCGGGGCGACTGGCACGAGCGTTGCCTGATGTGTTTGCTGGGGGATACATCGGCACCGACGTTTCCTCGGAGTTGTTGGACCACGCCGGGCGTTCCTGTGGTAATTCCGGGTGTCGCTTCGTTCGCGTTGATGGTGTGACGATTCCTCAACCAGTTCATGTCCCGGGACCTTGTTGTCGCATGGGCCAAGATGCGCGAGGTGGAGAAAGCCCCAGAAGCCACCCTTGACAGGGGCGAACACCTGTTCGCTATGGTGAGGGGGTGACTACCGAGCTCCGCGCCCGATTGGGCACCCCCGTGGTGCGCGCCCCACTGCCCGTCGCACCGTCGCTTGCGCCGCTGTTTGCCGACGGTGGTCTCGTGCGGGGCCGCACCGTCGTCTGCACGGGTGATGCCACGTTGAGTGCGGCACTCGCGTTGTCTGCCGCCGCCACTCGCGCCGGTTCGTGGCTGGCGGTCGTCGGCGTGCCGAACCTCGGCATTGCTGCGGCGATCGAAGCGGGTGTCGCCGTTGAACGCATCGTGCTGGCGCAACCGCCGCGCGCCAGCCGCGAGTGGGTCACCACCGTCGCCGCGCTCGTCGAAGGGTTCGATCTGCTCATCGTCGCGCCACCTGCATCGCTGAGCCAGCACGATGCACGCCGACTACAAACGCGCATTCTCGCGCGACAGTCGGTGCTCGTCGTCGTCAATCCGCCGGCGTTACCGTCGCTCGGCTCGGCCGACGTGTTCGCATCCGATCTTGATGTGCATGCCGACACGGTTTCGTGGTCGGGCATCGAGCGCGGCGGCTCGCACATCACGCAGCGCACGGTGAACGTGCGCGTTGCGGGCCGGCGTTGTGCCTCGCCACGCGAAGGGACGATCACGTTGCCATGCTCGATGCGCCAACCCGCGTCGTAGTCGTCCAGTTTCCGCACTGGTCGTCGTTTGCTGCCACGCTCGGTCGTACAGCGCGTACCGCATTCGAACCAATCGTGCAGTCGGTCGTCGAGCATGCCCCGCTGGTCGAAGTCACCGCGCCAGGGGTGATCGTCTTTGCGACGCGTGGCCCGTCGCGTTACGTGGGCGGCGACGAGCGGCTTGCTGCGCTCGTGCAGTCGGCGGTGGGCGGTCCCGTGCACACGATGATTACCGCAGCACGCGCAATGACGTTCGACGAAACGCAGGCTGTCTTCGGTGTCGGCATCGCCGACGGACGTCTCGCTGCGGGCATCGCATCGCGTCATGCGTTGCAATCGGGCGAGCCGCTCGTCGTGCCGGTCGAGGCGTCGGCGCGCTGGCTCGCCACATCGTCGGTGCGCGAGTTGATTGAGTGTGTCGAAGTGATCGGTGCGGCGATCGGTGCGGGCGTGCCCGGTGTCGACGACATCGCGTCGTATCGCGACGTGGTGTCGCTGCTCGAACGGCTCGGTTTGTATCGCTTCGGCGACGTTGCTGCACTGAGTGAACCCGACCTCATCGCGCGTTTCGGTGCGTTTGGTCGTGATCTCTCGCGCTTGTCGCGCGGCCTCGACCGCCATCCACCGATTGCGGTTTCGCCACCGCCCGATCACGTGTGCGCAGTGCAGTTTGATGCCCCCGTCGAATCGCGTGACGCGGTGGTGGCGGCAAGCGACGACCTCGCCGTCGGGCTCGTCGACCATCTCACTGCGAATGGGTTGGCGATGGTGCGCCTGCACGTGCTGATCGACTCCGACCATGGCGAGCGCAGCGAACGAATGTGGTACCGCTCCGAGGGTTTCACCGTGCGTGCCATCGTCGAGAGCGTGCGTTGGCAAATGGACGCATGGATCACCCACGATGCGCCCACCAGCGGTGTGGTGTCGTTGCGTTTGTCGCCCGAACAAATGGTGGTTGATGCGGGCCGGCAAGCAGCCTTCTGGGGTGGTGTGCGCGATGGTGATCGTCACGCGCAACGCGCGGTGCGGCGCGTCGCCGATATGAACGGTGCCGAGTCGGTCACCGTGCCTGCGTGGCGAGGCGACCGCGACCCGGCGCGATCATTCGAGTTCGTGCGCAGTGACGCCATCGACCTCGAGCGGCGCGCAGAAGGTGATGTAGTCGATCTTGCGACGGGTGAGTGGCGCGGCGCGTTGCCGTCGCCCGCCCCGTCGCTTGTGTTCGACGCATCGGCGAACGCAGCAGAAATTCGTGTGCTCGACGCTGCGGGTTGCGCGGTAACCGTCGACGCGCGGCATGCGATGAGCGGTGATCCGTCGGTCGTGGGCATTGACGAGCGTCTCTACGACGTGGTCGCGTGGGCTGGGCCGTGGCCGCTGGAAGAGCGCTGGTGGGATCCGCGGCGTGCGCGGCGTGCAGTGCGATTGCAGTTGTTGGTGCGGTCGCGGTCGTCGGCGCACCGCGCATCGCCGAGTGTGCACGGCATCGCGATGGTCGCGGTGCTCGAGCGTCGTGTATGGCGTCTCGCCGCGTGGTACGCCTGACCCGCAAGTCGCGTGAACCGCGGGGTGCGCGTGAGCACTACCGTGTCTGCGATGCCTGCCACGTCGTCACGCGACGCCGAACTCGTCGCATCGCTGTGTGCGTATTTTCGTGCTGTGACACCGATTGACGATCGCGAGCGCGAATCCGTCGCCGAATTTCTCGACGTCGTGCCGCAACTCGTGTCACCGTTCAGCGAGCACGCCGATATTCGCCATGTGACGGCGTCGGCGATCGTCGTTGGGCGCCGCGGTGTCGCGCTGCACGTGCACAAACGACTCGAGTTGTGGTTGCAGCCGGGCGGGCACATCGCCGATGGCGAAGACCCGCCTGGGGCCGCGGTGCGCGAGGCGCACGAAGAACTCGGGCTCGCTGTCGTGCATCCGCACGATGGGCCGCAGTTGATCCATGTTGATGTGCACCCTGGCCCGCGCGGTCATCGTCATTTCGACCTGCGCTATTTGTTGCTCGCTGGCGACGACGACCCGCATCCGGGTGAAGGCGAGAGTCCTGATGCGCGGTGGTTCACGCCCGATGAGGCGTTCGCTGTTGCCGACGCGGGTCTGCGCGGCGGGCTTGCTGCTGCCAAGCGAACATATGTTCGCTATCGTGAGTGAGTGTCGTTTGGGCTCGTCGAGCAACGCGCTGATCATCACGCTGGCGACTACGCCGAACTGCATTGCCGGTCGCAGTTCTCGTTTCTGCACGGCGCGTCGTCGCCCGAGCGCTTGGTGGAGGTCGCCCACGCTCTCGGGTTGAGCGCACTCGCCCTCACTGATCGGCACGGCTTCTACGGCGTCGTGCGGTTCGCGCAGGCGGCGCGTGACACGAGGGTGCGCACGGTGTTCGGCGCCGAAGTGTCGTGCAGTGGTGCGGCGCGCGGTAGTGCGCCGCAGTCGGCCGCGACCGGCGACGACACGTTCGGCGATCTCGTTGTCATCGCCGACGGGCCCGCTGGGTATGTCGCGTTGTCGCAGGCGCTCACCGACGGCCAACTGCGCGGGTCGAAGTCGAACCCGATTTTTGACGTCGAGTCACTCGCGCAACGCGTGGGCGGGGAGTGCTTCGTGCTCACCGGCACGCATGATGGGCCGCTGGCACGCGGGATGCGTGACGATTTACGGCGTGACCGCGCAGCGAGTGACGGCGCCCACCGAGCCCGCCGGTCGCTCGAGTTGTTGATTGACGCATTCGGGCGCGATCGCGTGCTCGTCGAAGTGTGGAACCATGGCGACCCGCTCGATGTGTGGCGCAACGACGCGCTCGTCGCGCTCGCCACCGGGTGCGGTGTCGGCGCGGTGGCCACCAACGACGTGTCGTATGCGACGCCCGGTGATCATGTGCTTGCCTGTGCGCTCGCCGCGGTGCGCCATCGTTGCAGCCTCGACGAACTCGACCCGCGCTTGCCGCCCGCCGCCGGCGCGTGCTTGCGCAGCGGGGCAGAGCAGCACCGGCGCTTTGCTCGGTATCCCGGTGTGGTCGATCGCGCGGTCGAGATTGCGCGCGCCACGGCATTCGACTTGTCGCTCATCGCACCGCGTTTGCCGCCGTTCCCGTGCCCGGACGGCCTGAGTGAGATCCAGTTTCTACGCCGACTGGTCGAAGCGGGCGGGCGGCGCCGTTACGGCGAGCGTCCGCTCGGTGCGCATGAAGACTTGTCGCTGCGTTCGCGCGCTTGGCGCACCATCGACCATGAACTCGCGGTCATCGAACAACTCGGGTTCGCCGGCTACTTCCTCGTCGTGTGGGACATCGTGCAGTTCTGCGAGCGCAACGACATTCTCTGCCAGGGTCGCGGCAGTGCGGCCAACAGTGCCGTGTGTTTCTCGCTCGGCATCACCAAGGCCGATGCAGTGTCGCTCGGTTTGTTGTTCGAACGTTTCTTGTCGGCCGAGCGCGACGGGCCGCCCGACATCGATCTCGACATCGAAAGCGACCGCCGCGAAGAAGTCATCCAGTACGTGTACGAGCGCTACGGGCGTTTGCGTGCAGCGCAGGTCGCCAACGTGATCACCTACCGCGCCCGTTCGGCGGTGCGCGACATGGCGCGGGCGCTCGGTTATTCGGCCACCGACCAAGATGCGTTCAGCCGTCGTTTCGATTCGTGGAGCCCGATCAAACAGCAGCACGAGGTGACGGTGCCCGACTTGGTGGTGCAACTGGCGCAACGTGTGCAAGACGCACCGCGCCACCTGGGCATCCACTCCGGCGGCATGGTGATTTGCGACCGCCCGGTCAGCGAGGTGTGCCCGGTCGAGTGGGCGACGATGCCGGGTCGCAGCGTGCTGCAGTGGGACAAAGACGACTGTGCGGCGGTGAACCTCGTCAAGTTCGACCTGCTCGGGCTCGGCATGCTCTCGGCGTTGCACCGTGCGATCGACTACATCGAGGAGTTCCGCGGGCGCCGCGTCGACTTGGCGGAGATTCCGCAAGAAGACGAGGTGTACGCGATGTTGTGCCGCGCCGACAGTGTCGGTGTGTTCCAGGTGGAGTCCCGCGCGCAGATGTCGACGCTGCCGCGCTTGAAGCCGCGGCGTTTCTACGACCTCGTCGTCGAGGTGGCGCTCATCCGCCCGGGCCCGATCCAAGGCGGTTCGGTGCATCCGTACATCCGCCGTCGCAACGGACAAGAACCCGTCACGTATCTGCATCCGTTGTTGGAGAACAGTCTCGGCAAGACGCTCGGCGTGCCGCTGTTTCAAGAACAACTCATGCAGATGGCGATCGACGTCGCCGGCTTCACGCCGTCGCAGGCGGATGAGTTGCGTCAGGCGATGGGTTCGAAGCGATCACGGGCGCGCATGGCCCGGCTGCGCGACCGGCTGTACGAAGGCATGGCGCACCGCGGCATCGTCGGTGCGGTGGCGGATGAGATCTACGACAAGATGGCGGCGTTCGCCAACTACGGGTTTCCGGAAAGTCACTCGGTGAGTTTCGCCTACCTCGTGTACGCGTCGTCGTGGATCAAGCTGCACGAGCCGGCGGTTTTCTGTGCCGCGCTCATCAACTCGCAACCGATGGGATTCTGGTCGCCGCACACGCTGGTGCAGGATGCGCGTCGTCACGGCGTGGTGGTGCGCACGCCCGACATCAACGCTTCGCGTGCCGGCGCATGGCTCGAACCCGACCCGCAGTCGACCGGCGGTCTTGCCGTGCGGCTCGGCATCGGTTCGGTGCGCGGTATCGGTGCCGAGCTTGCAGCACGCATCGGAGCAGCGCGGCCGTTCAACGACGTTGAGGATCTCGTACGTCGCGTGCCGGGCATCTCGGTGAAGCAACTCGAGGCGCTCGCCACGGCCGGTGTGTTCGGTGAATCGTTCGATGTCTCACGCCGCACCGCGCTGTGGAATGCAGGAGCCATCGTTGAGTCGTCACCCGACCGACTCGCCGGCACGGCGACGACATCCACCCCGCGACTGCCCGGCATGCAGCCGGTCGAAGAAGCCGTCGCCGATCTGTGGGCAACGGGCGTGTCACCCGAAGGGCACCCGACGCGTTTTCTGCGCGACTCGCTGCGCGAACTCGGGGTGATCACCGCGCTCGAGTTGGGCGAACGCGCCGCGCACGAACCCGAGTCGCGCGTGCTGGTCGCCGGGGTGGTGACGCACCGGCAGCGCCCGATGACCGCCAAAGGCACCACGTTCTTCAGCCTCGAAGACGAGACGGGGCTCATGAACGTGTTGTGTTCGCGCGGTTGCTGGGTGCGTCACGCCGAGGTGCTGCGTCGCGCGAGCGCGTTGCTCGTGCACGGTCGCGTGCAATATGCCGAAGGCGCGGTGAACGTGATCGGGGAGCGCTTCACCGAGTTGCGCGTGCCGATTCGCATGGCCTCGCGCGACTTCCGCTAGGCGGTGGGGCACCACCGTTCTCTTGCCAGCACTACTCGCTCGGTGTCTCGTTCAGCCCATCGTTGAATGCGCGGTACGTGTCGTAGATGTCCTTGCATTTTGCGCACAGCGGCAGTTGCCTCGGGTCACGCGACGGCACCCAGCGGTGACCGCACAACGCTTCAAGCGGTGTGCCTTCGATGCGCGCCTGCAACACCTTGGCTGCCGCCGATTCGTCGCCGTCGGTCTTCACGATGTGTGCGCACTCAGGTTCGCCCGTTTGCGGAACGTGCTCGCGTCGCGTCTCGACGGCATCGGCCGTTTGCGTACTCGGCGCGGTGCGAACCGTCATCATCCCTGCACGAACGCCACAGCGATGGCGACACAAGCGGCACCCACCGCGAGTGGCACCACGATGCTGGCCCATGGCGGCACGCGCCACGACCGCGGAGCCAATGTGAGCGCACCCACGAGTGCGCCGATTGCCGCACCACCGAAGTGGCCGCCGACCGACACGCCAGGCACGGCGAGCGTGAACAACACGTTGATGGCGAACACGACACCGAGACCCGTGCGCAGCGGGTTGACGCCGCGCTGGCCGACACCGACGACACTTGCCGCCATCAAGCCGAACACCGCTCCCGATGCACCGCCCGTCGCCGCATCGGGTGAGAGCAGCAGCGCACCGAGCGAGCCACCGAGTAGCGCAGCGAGGTAGAGCAGACCAAAACGCAGCGACCCGATCGTCGGCTCAAGCAGGCGACTGAGTTGGTAGAGCAGCAACATGTTGAACCCAACGTGGATCACGCCGAAGTGCACGAAGCCGCACGAGAGCAGCCGGTACCACTCGCCCTCTTCGAGGAAGATGCGGGAGATGACGAAACCCATCGTGCGGTCGCCCTCCGTGCTGCCGAACATCACCGAACCGACTTCGCCGAGGGTCATCCAGATGAAGAGCCCGACGTTGATGGCGATGAGTGCGTTGCTGACGACGAATGGTGGCGTGCCACGAAAGCGGCCGGATGGGCGACGGAATTCGAACGGCACCCGCGCTTCGCGTGGCGCCCCTCCACTGCGTTCGCGACCTAGCTCGCCGTTGCCTTCGCGTCGACCCGACTCGCTGTAGGGAAGGTCGCGCCGTGGGTCGGGCGGCGGAAGGTTCGGCGGCGGCAGGCTCACGTCAGCGGGGCGGCGCTTCGGCAACCGCGCGGTTGGCGAGGTACCACTCGACCGTCGAACGCAGACCGTCTTCAAAACTGGTGTGCGCGTGCCAGCCGAGCACGGCCTCGGCACGTGATGCATCGACGCGGCGGCGCGGTTGGCCGTCGGGCTTCGTTGCATCCCACACGAGGTCGCCGGAGAAACCGACGACCCGAGCAATCGTCTCGGCAGTTTCACGAATGGTGATCTCTCGGTTGTTACCGAGGTTGAGCGGCTCGCTGCCATCGTGCAGTTCGGCAGCCAACACGATTGCCGCCGCCGCGTCGCTCACGAAGAGATAATCACGACTTGCGGCACCCGTGCCCCACACGTGCACCTTGGCGACGTTCCTTTCCTTCGCCTCCACGCACTTCTTGATGAGTGCGGGAATCACGTGCGACACCGACTCGTGGAACTTGTCGCCAGGCCCGTACAAGTTGGTCGGGATCACGAACGCAAATCGCTGACCGTACTGCTGAGCGTTGACCTGCGCATGCACGAGCAGCGCCTTCTTGGCGATGCCGTACGGCGCATTCGTCTCCTCCGGATAGCCGTCCCAAATCGACTCTTCCCGAAACGGCACGGGTGTGAACTTCGGATAACTGCACACCGTGCCAAGTACGACAGTCTTCTCGACGCCCATCGTGCGTGCAGCCTCGATCACGTTGACACCCATCTGCAGATTGTCGAGGAACAGCGGCGCCGGCTCAGCCTGGTTGTAACCGATACCGCCGACGCGTGCGGCGAGATGAATCACGTGGCTCGGTTTGTGCTCGGCAAAGAATGCCTCGGCCACACCGTGCTTGGTGAGATCGTGTTCGGCGTGCCGCGGCACCACGACGTGCGCGCCCGCGTCGCTCAAGCGCCGTACCACATGGCTGCCCAAGAAACCCGCTCCGCCGGTGACGACAACGATGCGGTCACGCCAGAATCTCGGGTTCGTTTGTGGCGTGGTCACGGTGGCTCCAGCGTATGCGAGGAACGACCGACAGAATGTAGCCAATGAGTCGTGTGCGCGTGGCGCTCACCTTCGAGCACTGTTGGCGTGAGTCTCCGGGCGGTACGGGTGTCGCGTCGGTGGAACTTGGTCGTGCGCTGGCCGCCCGTGGCGACGTGGAGGTCGTCGGTGTCGCAGGTCGGCATCGTCGACCGGCAACACCCGGCTACGAGCCGACCGTCGCGATGAAGTACCTGCCGATTGCCGGTCCGCTCCTCGTCGAAACATCGTTGCGCTTCGGGTGGCCGCGCGTCGAGCGGGCCACGGGGCCACTTGATGTGTTGCATGCGACGAGCATCATCCCGTTTGCGTCGTCACCGAAGTTGCCGCTCGTCGTCACCGTGCACGACCTTGCGTTCTTGCATCACCCGCGTTACTTCACCGCGCGGGGTCGCGATGTGTTTGCGCGGTCGCTCGCACAAGTACGTCGACATGCATCGCTCGTGCTGTGCTCATCGCGAGCCACGTTCGATGATTGCATCGCAAACGGTCTTGAAGCGAGTCGCCTGCGACTGGTGCCGCTCGGCGTGCGACTTCGCTCGGCCGACGGCGCGCAAGTGGCTGAAGTACGAGCCAAGTATTCGTTGCCCGCCGACTATCTGTTGTTCGTCGGCACGCTCGAGCCACGCAAGAATCTGCCGCGCCTCCTCGAGGCGCATCAGTCACTCGGGGCCGCGGTGCCGCCGCTCGTCATCGCCGGCGCGGTCGGCTGGGGCGACGACGATCTCAAATCTCGTCTCGCTGCGGCGAACAATGCGGTGTCCATCGGACACGTGCAGGATGACGACTTGTCGGCTATATATGCCGGAGCACATGCGCTGTGTTATCCGTCGTTGATGGAGGGTTTCGGGTTGCCGATTCTCGAGGCGATGGCCCAGGGCACCCCTGTCGTCACCAGCCGAGGCACCTCAACCGAGGAGGTCGCTGGTGGTGCAGCGGTGCTCGTCGACCCGATATCGACTGAATCAATCGCCGACGGTATTCGTGACGCGCTCGCACGACGCAGCGAACTATCGCAGCTCGGTGTGGAACGCGCAAAGGGTGCCACCTGGGATGCGACGGCCAGTCTCGTCGCGCGGGCGTACCGCGACGCCGTGCGGATCGGCGCACGACGATGACGCGCATCGCGCCGGGCGGCGGGCCATCATGACGCGCATCGCGGTGAACCTGTTGTGGTGCCGCCCGGGTCGCGTCGGCGGCTCGGAGCAATATCTCGTGCGTCAACTACAAGGTTTGTATGAGGCAGCCGGCGACGGGTTCGAACTGCACGTCTATGCACCGCGCGGGTTTGCGCAAGCGCATCCGAACCTCGCACGAGTGGTGAACATGCACGAATCTTCGTCGTCGGTAGAAGTGCGACCGTTGCGGGTGGTAGGCGAAGCAACGTGGCTGGCGACCCGGACGCGCAGAGCAGATCTCGTGCACCATGGCGGCGGCACGATTCCGCCGCGCAGTCCGCAGCCGACGCTGTTGACGATTCACGACCTGCAATACCTCGTGTACCCCGACTATTTCTCGCGCACAAGGTTGCGCTATTTGTCGGCGCGAATGCCCGTGTCGGTGCGCCGGGCGACGCACATCGCAGTGCCGAGTGAGTACGTACGTCGTACCGTGATCGAGCGCCTCGCCGTGCCGAGCGAGAAAGTCGGCGTCGTGCGACACGGCGTCGAACCGACGATTGGCGGTCGTCACACGAGTGAATCCGAACTTCGTTCGCGCTACGGTCTCACCGCCGAGCACATTCTCGCGTATCCAGCGGTCACCCATCCGCACAAGAACCACGACTTCCTCTGTGATCTCGTTGCTGGTCCGCTACGCAATCAGGATGTGCAACTCGTCTGTGCCGGAACCGCCGGTCGCGCGCACGAAGCGCTGCTGCGTCGCATCGCGCGCGAGCGGTTGGAAGATCGCGTGAAACTCATCGGGCGCCTGAACGACAACGATCGCGATGGATTGCTTGCGATGTCGGCCGCGCTCGTCTTCCCGAGTTCGTACGAAGGTTTCGGTGCACCCGTAATCGAAGCGATGGCGCTCGGCACGCCCGTGATTGCGTCCGACGCGGGCGCCTTGCCCGAGGTGGTGGGCAACGCCGGTCAAGTCGTTGGCCTGCACGTTGATGCCTGGGCTGGCGCAATCGACAACGCCACAGCCAATCGCAGCGAATGGGTGCGCCGCGGGCGCGAACGCGCGACCGAGTTCCGCTCGATCGACTCGGGCCGTGATCTTGCCAGCGCCTATCAACGCAGCCTGCGGGGGAGCGCAGAATGACTCGCGAGCCCGGCACGCACGCCACAACGAAACCCCGCCGCTTCATCGTGGTGTGCCCGCACTTCGCACCCGACATCGCCCCGACCGGCAGGGTGATTACACAACTCGTCGACGAGTGGGCCGCGCTTGGTCATGAGATCCATGTCGTCACTGCGTTGCCGTGGTATCGCAACCACCAAGTCGAGCCCGGCTGGCGCGGGCGGTTGGTTCGTCGCGAGCGCACCGCGTGGGGTTCGGTTACCCGTGTGCATCCGTTCCCGGCGAAGTCGAAGGCGAATCTGTTGGCGCGCGCGTTCGCCTTCCTGCTGTTCAGCAAAATTGCGGGGATCTGTGCGCTCGTTGCGGGGCGACCGAACAATCGGCGAACCCCCATTGATGCCGTCTTCGCGATGTCACCGCCGCTCACGCTCGGCGTCGTCGGATGGCTCGCCGCGGTCGGGCGTCGCAGCCGGCTGATCTTCAACGTGCAGGACGTCTTCCCGGACGCAGTCGTCAAGACGGGTGCCGTCAAGAACTCATTGCTGATCGCTCTCGCCGCGTGGTTGGAACGTTTCACCTACCGTCGCGCATCGGCGATTACGGTGCTCTCGAGCGACCTGCAGCGCAACGTGCGCGACAAGCTACCGCCGGGTCTCGCCGACCGCGTGCACGTGATCGAGAACTTCGTCGACACGCAGCGCGTGGCGCCACTCGACCGCAACACCCCGTATCGTCGCGAACTCGACCTCGGTGACGAAGTCGTCGTGATGTACGCCGGCAACGTCGGCTTCTCGCAGTCGCTCGACACGCTGATTGCAGCCGCCCGACGGCTACCGCAACTTTCGTTCGTGATCAACGGCGCCGGAGCCGCCCTCACCCACGTGAAGCATCTAGCCCGCGACCTCGCGAACGTGCGCTTCGGCGACTATCAACCCGAGACTCGTCTCGCCGAGGTGCTCGCGACCGCCGATATTCATGTCGTGCCGCTGCGTGCCGGGCTAGCCGAAGTCAGCGTGCCGTCAAAGACGTATTCGATCCTCGCCGCGGGCCGCTGCGTCGTTGCTGCGGTCGACTTCGGCACACAAATTGAACGGCTCATCACGCAGGCCAACGCCGGTGTCTCGGTGCAACCCGATGATGTCGATGCGTTGACTGCTGCACTTGCCGACCTCGCCAACGACGCGGCACGACGCACGATGTTCGGTTACAACGGTCGCGCCTTCATCGAGCGTCATCCCTCGGCGCGCCATGCGGCGGAGTCCTATGTGCGGCTCGTGCCCGATAGCCTGAGCGACTCGTGACGTCGTCCGCCAAGAAAATCGCCCGGCTCGCCGAGAGGAGCAAGACCCGCGGTCCGCGCGGCATCCGCCTGCGTGGCGGTTCGCTGTTTCCGACCGTCATCATCGTCGTGCTGGCGCTTGGTGCTGCGCTGATTGCCTACGCCCGCCAGACCACGCAAGACCGCACTGCGGCCGACATCACGAAGGCGACCTACTACCTCTCCTTCGGCGTCTTCGTTTGTGACGACTGGATCGCCTTGCCCGACTCGCCCGTGCTCACCGATCTGGCTGAAGCGCGCGAAGGCGCCGCACTGGTGTCAGGCAAGAGCGGTGTCGTCGAGTGGCAACCTCAGGTGTTGAGCGGTCAGCGCCGCGCCAAGTTGTCGGCGGTGCTCGACTTGTATTCGATCAAGGTCACCAACGACGCCGTCACGTTCCCGGCCGCAATCAACGGCGGCGCAACCCTCTCCGAATCGGCGGATGCCTGTGACGGCAAGGGCGGTTCGCTGTTCGTCGACACGTGGGATGTCGAGGGCACCGACCCGACGCGCAAGACCTCCATCGCCAATCTCGATTCAGTGCGCCTGAACAACGATGGTCTCGCCGTCGCGTTGGTCTTTGCGCCGGATGGCACCCAAGTCGATCAGCCGCCCGCAGCCAGCGAAGTCTCGCTGCTCGTCAACTCGGGCGAGTAAGACGCGCGCGGCATGCATGCCGTAGTTCTCGTCGGTGGATTCGGCACGCGACTGCGTCCGCTCACGGACTCGGTTCCCAAGGCGCTGCTGCCCCTCGGTCAGCGCACGATTCTGGAGTGGTTGCTCACGCACCTGGCGCGCGGCGGCGTGACCGATGCGGTATTGGCGCTCGGGTTCAAGCCTGAGCCATTCCTCCGGGCGTTCCCCGATGCGCGATGCGCCGGGGTTCGACTCTTGTATGCAATCGAGGATTCTCCACTCGACACCGGTGGCGCGATTGGCTTTGCGGCGCGCGCTGCAGGCATCCACGAACGTGGTGGGACTTTCGTTGTCGTCAACGGTGACATCGTCACCGATCTCTCGGTGGCCGACCTCTTGCGACGTCACGAGACGAACGTGCAACGTGGCGGTCAGGCAACGATTCACCTCACGCCCGTCGAAGATCCGTCGCAGTACGGCGTGGTCGAACATGATTCTGAAGGTTGCGTCAGCGGTTTCATCGAAAAGCCGGCACCCCGCACCACGACGAGCCGCCACGTCAACGCCGGCACCTATGTGTTCGAGTCGAGCGTGCTCGATATCTTGCCCGGTGATGCGCCGCTCTCGGTGGAGCGAGACACGTTCCCGGAACTCGCACGCCGCGGCACGCTCTATGCGCTACCGACCGACGATTACTGGCTCGATGCCGGCCGCCCTGAGTCTTACCTGCGCGCCAACCTCGATCTCGTGGGTGGTCGTCGCCGTGATCGCGAAAATGCCGTGCATCACAGTGCGAGTGTTGCTGAATCAGCGACCGTGCGCAACAGCGTGGTTGGTGCTGACGCCACGATCGGCGACGGCGCGACGGTCAAGGATTCGGTGATCTTCCCCGGTACCGTCGTCGGCGCTGGTGCGCACGTGACCGCCTCGTCGGTGATGGGGGATGTCGCAGCCGGCGCGGTCGTGTGCGACGCGCTCATCGCGCGCCAATAGCGCGCGCACGAATCGTTGCCCACCAATCCATGCGCCAACCAGACCGTCCGCGCTCAGCGGAACAGGTCTTCTTGCGGCGGTCTGATCAACTCGCCAACCGACGACTCGCGAAACCACGAGGCTTCCGCACCGCGCACCACGGCAACCGGGATGCCCGACGACTTGCCCATCACGAGTTCGGCGGCACTCGCCAACTCGTCGGCGACGGCTACTTCCGTCACCTGCATCACGCGACCGAGCGCGTCGGGCGTGCCGCGCAAATCGACGACGGCGGCAATGCCCGCAACCCCAATCGCCACGTCGGTGAGCCCCTTTCGCCACGCACGCCCGAAGGTGTCGCTCACGATCACGCCGACCTCGACACCGAGGCGGGCCCGTACGACGTCGCGAATGCGCCGCGCGGAACGGTCGGAGTCCTTCGGCAATAGTGCTGCTTGACCGCTCTCCACATTCGACAAGTCGACGCCGCTGTTGGCGCACACGAAGCCGTGCTCGGTTTCGGTGATGATGAGGTCGCCCCGCCGACGCACCACACGAACGGCTTCAGCTTCCACCAACTGTTTGTGGCTGAGCGGATCACTCGGGTCGATTGCCACCAGGCGCCCTTCTGCCTTGCTCACCACCTTTTGCGTCACCACCAGCACGTCGCGATCACGCAGCGGACCATTCGGTGCGGCGCGACACGCCTCGACGATGATGTCGCCGAGTTGGTCACCCGGCTTCACCTCCGGAATGCCCGTGACGCCCCACGCGGTGAGTCTCGTCATCGGCGAACCGAGCCGGTCACCGTGTTGGCCAGTTCGCGGGCGACGTCGTCGGACTTCATGACGGTGTCGGTGACGATACAGCGCATGCCGAGGGCCTCGATCTCGGGCGCGAGTTGGGCGTCGACGTCGTCGATGACGAAGATTCCGCAGATGTCGGCATACAGCCGCGCCACGCCGAGTGCCGATGCTTCCGTGCCGAGTTCGCGCAACATGCGGTCAGCCGGGCCCTTCAACGCAGCACCACCGATGATCGGCGAGATTGCAACCACCGATTCGCGCCGTGTCGCCAGCACCGCATTCACGCCTCGCAACGCGCGAATCGGGCCGATGGAGACGATCGGGTTGGATGGAGCGATCACGACCAGTGAAGAACTGCCGAGCAAGTCGAGGTGCTGGGGTTCGGCAGTTGCCGCACCATCAAATTCCACCCGCGCGATTGCGACGTCGTGGCGAAGTCGCACGAAGTACTCCTGGAACGACACGACGTCACCGCGACGGTAGATATGCCCGTCTACCGTCTTGGCGTCTTCTGCCAGCACGACCAGAGTCGCCACACGATCATCCGACATCGGCACGATCTCAAACGCCACACCCCATGCCCGCGCAATCTCGCGCGTCACGGCGGAAAGCGTTGCACCCTCAGACAGGCGTGCCGTGCGATACAGATGAGTCGCCAAGTCGCGGTCACCCAAATTGAACCAGTCGTTCGGCGCGGCCGAACCCGGTGGTCGTACAGCCGTATAACGCTGCAACGAGTGCATCGCAGTCCAGCCTTCGTCACGCAAACCCCAGCCGCGTGTCGGGTCGATTGCGTCCGCGAGCGTGTAAATGACGGTGTCGATGTCGGGCGATATGCGCAGCCCATTCACGACGGTGTCGTCGCCCGTATTCACCAGTGCGGTGACGCGCGACTGCGGCGCGTGTAGGTGGAGGGCGCGCAAGAACCTCGCTGCTCCGACACCGCCGGCGATGACCACCACTTCATCGCCGAGCGTCACCTGATTGAGCGTACGAGTAGCCTTTACCTAATGCCACGCGCGCTCATAACGGGCATCACCGGCCAGGACGGTCAGCACCTCGCGGAGTTCCTCCACGAAAAGGGCTACGAAGTCTTCGGCCTCATCAAGGGTCAGAACAATCCGAAGATCGAACCGCTGCTCGCCGAGTTTCCGTACATCCGCGTGGTGAGTGGCGACCTCACCGACTTCTCCAGCCTCGTTGCCGCGCTGCGCACCGTGCAACCCGAAGAGATCTACAACCTCGGCGCGATTTCGTTCGTCGCCATCTCCTTTACGCAGGCCGAACTCACCTCCAACGTCACGGGCCTCGGCGTGTTGCGAATGTTGGAGGCCATCCGCCTCGTCGGCGGCGAGAAGGACAATCCGATTCGCTTCTACCAGGCGTCATCGTCGGAGATGTACGGCAAGGTGCGCGAGATTCCCCAGACCGAGACGACCGCCTTCCATCCACGCTCGCCCTACGGCGTGGCGAAGGTGTTCGGTCATCACATGACCGTGCAGTATCGCGAGTCGTACGGCCTGCATGCTTCGTCGGGCATTCTCTTCAACCACGAGGGGCCGCGCCGCGGCCACGAATTCGTCACCCGCAAGATCAGTAGCTCGGTTGCCCGCATCAAACTCGGGATACAAGACAAGTTGTTGCTCGGCAATCTCGCCGCCAAGCGCGACTGGGGTTATGCCGGCGACTACGTCAAGGCGATGTGGCTCATGCTGCAGCAGGAGGTGCCGGACGACTACGTCATCGCGACGGGGGAGACGCACGAGGTCACGGAGTTCTTGCAGCTTGCCTTTGAGTGCGCCGGGCTCGGTGACTGGCACAAGTACGTCGGTGTCGACAAGCAGTACTTCCGCCCGGCGGAAGTCGACTTGCTCGCCGGTGATGCAACGAAGGCAGAGACCACTCTCGGCTGGAAGCGCGAGGTCGACTTCCCGTCACTCGTGGAGATGATGGTGCGTCACGATCTCGATCTTGAAGCCAAGCGCGCGAAGTAAACCCGCAACCCCGCCGCAAACACACCAAGCGCCACGACCGCACTCGCGATGAGTGCCAGTTCGACCCGCAGGAAGAGGTCGTCACTCGACCACATCGCGGTCACCACGAACGTGACGAAACTGGCGACCCATCCGAGTGCCACGAACACATGCCCCGACATTGACAACACCGATTGCGCGCACGCCTGCGCGAGCATGTAGACGGCGCTGGCACAGGCAAGCAGCGTGATCGTGCGCCGATCGATGCCGCCTTCGTACACCAACTCCAACACGAACGGCCCGGCGATGAACGCCCCGACGACGCCAATCGCCCCGACGCCGCCGACCAGCACGAACAGCCGTCGCAGCACGTCGCGAAACTCGCGCGAGTCGCCGAGTGCGGCGAGTTGCGTGAGTCGTGGCAACATCGCAGCCTGTACCGCTTGAAACAAGAAGAGTGGGACGCGCGCCAGCAGCACCGCGTTGGCGAAGCGGGTGACGAGTTCGGGTTCGTTACCGTCGCCGAGCAGGTCGACCGTGAGTGGACCCGCATTGATCAGAGCACCCGCACACAACGTGCCGAGCAGCAGCCAACCGAGATTGGGCGCGAGTTCGGCCCAAGTTGCGGGTGTGCCGTTGGTGCTGCGCAACTGACCCGATCCGAACGCGCCGAACGCGATCGTCAGTGGCACCACCGCCACCATCACTGCATACGGGCCGACGTTGTCAATGCCGCCGACTAGAAATGCCCCGCACGCCACGACGCGCAGCAGCCCATCGAGGGCAATCATCGTGCTGTAGGTGCGGAATCGCCCCAGGCCCGAGCAGATACCGCGCGCGATATGAAACGGCGCATACCCCACGAGTGCAATCACGAGGGCGAGCGTGACGACCGCCGAACCCTCAAAGAGGTCGTCGGTAAATCTGTTGCGCAGCAGCGTGACAACCCCGATGAGCGCGACGGTGATCACCCCGGCAACTGGTGCCACCTTGTGTACGACGGGTCGTACGCCATCCCCGAGTGCGCGCCGATGGGCCACGGCGCGACTTACTTCTTGCTCCAGCGGCAAGAAGAACCCTGGCACCAGCGCAAACATCACGAACCACAGCGAGACGATCGGCTTGAAGCCGTCTTGTCCGAGGGCCTCCTGTCCGAGGCGAAAGAACACATAAATCGAGAGCCCGCCAAGCAGCAACCCGCTGCCGATGGTGAGGCTGCCCGAGGGCAGGGGATGGCGCTTCGTCGCTGCCGCCCCCGACGACTCGTCGCCGAGGTGCCCGCCCTGCACGGGTTCTGGCAACACGACGCCGCCGTCAGTTGAAGATTGGGCCACAAACAGCAAGCGAGCCGAGGCTACTCACCTCGGCACGCTCAGACCGACCTATTCGGCGGTTGCGGTGACGTCCTTGCGACGCTCGACCAGCGTGCGAACCCTCGCGGTGGCTTCGTCGATCACGCGCTGCGCGGTGGCCTGGGCTTCGTCGATCACGCGCGGAGCCGCTTCATTGATGCGCTGTTGCACACCGTTGAAGCGCTCGCGCATTTCGTAGCGACGGGCATTCACACGCTGAGTGGCGATCACACCGACACCGACGGCGACGTAGGCGGCGTCACGCGCCACCTTGGCGGCCGGGGCAACGGTCTTGCGCGCCTGCTCGAGGGGCAGACGACGAACGATGTCTTCGGCGGCGCCGCGCACATCCGCGGTCATCTTCTGCACGTCGATTTTGCGCACGTCCAACGCGGTGAGATCCAGCGCGCGGAGTGGGTTGGTGAACTTCATGGTCGGCATGTGGTGCTCCTTCTTCCGTAGCGAGTCGTTTGACCCGACTGGGATGCTAAGCCGCACCGCTAACTTTTGCAAGCACTCTGCGTGCGCCAGTATGTGGCATTGGTCATCGGTAGCATGAGCGGGTCGTGACGATTCCCGCTGCGGAGCGCTCGACCGCCGCCCCTCCCGTCGTGGCGGTCATGGTCGTCCACGAGCCCGGCGATTGGTTCGCCGAGGTGCTGAACAGCCTCGCTGTGCAGGAGTACCCCGATGTGCGGCTGGTTGCCCTCGTTACCAGCACCACGCCCCCCGGCGTAATCGACCAGATTCGCTCGACCCACCCGGCGGCCCTCGTGCGCACGATAGAGGGCAACCCCGGCTTTGGTCCGGTCGCCAACCAAGCCCTGTCGTTGGTCGACGGTCGCGACGGCTTCTTCCTCGTCCTGCACGACGATGTGGCGCTGCGCCCGGATGCGATCGCCAACCTGGTCAATGAGGCGTTTCGCTCGAACGCGGCGGTCGTCGGCTCCAAGTTGGTGGAGTGGGATGCGCCGGATGTGCTGCAGCATGTCGGTCTTGACTGCGACCGCGCCGGGCAGTTGGTGGATGTCGTCGACCCTGGCGAGCGCGATCAGGAGCAACACGATGCGGTGCGCGACGTGTTCGCGTTGCCGACGGCCTGCTTGCTGGTGCGCAACGACGTCTTCCGCGAAGTGACGGGCTTCGCCCCGAACATCCCGTTCTTGGGGGAGGAGCTCGACTTTTGTTGGCGTGTGCACCTGCTCGGCGCACGTGTCGTGGTGAACCCGGCCGCGGTCGTGCGCCATCGGGACGGCTTTCACACCCGCGGCACACTGCTGCACGCCATCACCCGGCGTGAACGCCATCGAGTGCGCACGGCGATGATCTGCACGCCGCTCGCGCAGTTGCCGGTCGTGATGTTGCGATTGCTCATCGGGTCGATGATCGAATTCGTGGTCGGTGTCTTTACCGGGCGTGCCCAAGATGCATTTGCCAGCCTGCGCGCCGTCGCTGCGCTCGTCGTTGATGCCCCGCTCATCGTGGAGCGTCGCCGCGCGATCCGTGCCTTGCGCCGCGTGCCTGGCCGGGAGGTGACGAGCCTGCAACTGCGTTCTAGTGCGCGCATCGCTGCCTTCGTACGCCATCGCCGCGCGCTGCGCGAACAACACACATCCGAAGTGCCGACAATCGGTGTTGCATCGGCACCCGTCGCACGTACCACCACGTTCGTCGGGCTCGTCGCCATCGCGTTCGTGCTCGTTGCGAATCGCGGATTCATCTGGGGTGGGCTCAGCGGTGTTGGTCAAACCATGCCACTAATGCCCCTCGATATGTCACCCGTTGAGGTGGCGCGTGCCTATCTCGTTGGTTGGTCGCCGAATTGGTTTGGTGCGACGGGTGCCGCGCCGACGCTGCTCGGGGCGCTGAGTGTGCTTGGCACGATCTTTCTCGGCAATTGGGCTGCGTTGCTGACGGCCATCATCGTCGGGGCATTCTTCGTCGGGGCAGTCGGTGCGTGGCGACTCTGTGGCGCAATCGGCGATGCGCGCGTGCGCATGTTCGGCGCGCTCGTGTACCTCGCATTGCCGGTCGGTGTTCTCGCGGCCCGCGACGGTCGCCGTGACGCCCTGGTCTTGTGGGCGCTGTTGCCGTGGATGCTCGACTTCGCCCGCCGAGTTGCCGGGTTGTTGCGGGACGAGCGAGACGTTGCGCGCGAAACCTCCGTGCGGGCCGCGGGAAGTCGCCGTGCACAGTTGCTGACCTCGTTGTTGTTGCTCGTTGCAATCGCGTCGACGTTCGCGCCGGTGGCATTGGGAGTCGTCGCGTTCATCGCCGTATTGCTCGGCGTCGGGGCGCTGATTACGGCGACACCATGGCGTGCCTCCGCGTGGCTCGTTGCTTCGTTGCTCGTCGGCGTATTCGGTGCCGCCGTCTTGCATCTGCCGTGGTCGGTGGATTTCGTCAGTGCTGATTGGTGGGCGCGATTGGTTGGTGCCGGTTATCCGGCGACCAACGCGTCGCTGGTGGATGTCGCCTCGTTCGGGGTGGGCAACGTGGTGTGGCGGTGGGCCGTGATTGCGGCGTACGTGCCCGTCCCAGTGGTCGCAGTGTTGTCGCGCGGTGCGCGCGCTGCGTGGCCGACGCGTGCTGCACTATTGACGACCGCGCCTCTACTGTTGCGCTTCGCGCACGAACGCGGTGTCGTCAACGTGCGGATGCCCGAGCCGTTGATGTTGGCCGCCGTGTCGTCGCTGGGCATCACGTTGGGGGCCGCCGTCGTCTTCTCCGACTTTCTCGCAGGTCGACGATTCGCGCTCACATGGCGGCAGTTGTTTTCGGTCGTCTCCACGACATGCATCGTCGCGGCATGTGCACCCGTCGTGGTGGCGGGTGCCAGCGGCAGGTGGTCGCAGCCACCCGACACGCTCGGGCGTCTCGCGGCGCAACTGCCGGCCGCCCCGACAATCACCGCAGATACCTCCACCGCAACGGGTGGCGACTACGCAACGTTGTACATCGGCGACCCGCGGTTGATCCACGCCGGCGCAGCGACGAGCTCATCGGCGGTCGCCTACGCCGTCGTGCGCGACGGGGGACTCACCGGGCTCGACACACTGCCCCCCGCCTCCAGCTCGCTCACCGATGCGTTGCATCGTGCGGTGGATGTGCTCGTCACCGGTGAATCACTACGCGCGGGTCGCCTGCTAGCCCCGCTCGCCGTGCGCTTCGTGGCGGTGCCGCTGCGCGAATCAACGCTGCACGCATCACGACCGCTCGCTGCCGGCAACATTGGTGACGGTGTGGTGGCGCGCATCGCCGACCAACTTGATTTTCGCCGCGTCTACACGGCGACCGATCTCGTCATCTTCGAGAACACCGCGGCGTTGCCGACGGTGGCGGTGCTCGACGAGCGTTCTGCCGTCGCCAGTCAACAGGCCACCGAAGCGAGTCTGCTCGCCGAACCGCTGACGAGCCGTGGAGCGCTGCTGTCGGGTCTGGTGCCGCATCGCTCGAATGTCGGTGCGCTGTCGGCCGGCACCGTGCATCTTGCGGTGCCGTTCTCTGATCGCTGGACTCTGCGCGTCGACGGGGCACGCATCGCGCCGCGGGTGGCCTTCGGTGCAACCACCGCATTCGACGCTCCGGTCGCCGGCAATGCCGAACTGCGGCTGCGCGCCGGCTTGTCCCACCGCGTGTTGATTGCCGTGCAGGTGGTGCTGTGGGTGTTCGTGTTGGCAATCACCTTCAACCCGAGTCGGTTCCGAGGTCGTGTGCGCGCTGCCCGCGAAGTGGTGGAAGTTTCGCTGCGCAGCGAAGATTCTCGCGTCGGGGCGGCGTGATGGCTCAGTCACGTCGCGCACCGGGTGTGATTGGCAACGTCGTTCGTCGCGTCATCGTCGTTGCAATCGTGCTGGCGAATGCGGCTGGTCTCGTGGTGCTCGCGCGTCGAACGACGAGCGCACCCGAATCCGTCGTGATTGCCCGACCAGTCGTGCCTGAATTCCGCGGCGCGGCGAAGGCTTCGACATGGTTCTGTCCGGGTGTGCCCGGCACCGACGACTCAATCAGCGGGTTGCTCGTGGTTTCCAACGCCAACGAATCGCCGGTCGGCGGCACCATCACTCGTTTTGCGTTGGGTGGTGTGGCGAGCCGTCAACGTTTCGCCGTGCCCGCGCGCTCGACGCTGGAAATTGACGCCGTCATCGGCACGCAGTCGCAGTTCGTGTCGGCGCTCGTCGAATCGCAAGGTGCCACCATCGCAGTCGAGCAACGCACCCTGCACCGCGCCGGTAATGCACTTGCGTCGTGTGCATCGTCGCCGTCGGATGAGTGGTATCTCGCCGACGGTTTCACCGGTGCCGACAGTATCGAGCAAGTGGTGGTGACGAACCCGTCGCTCGATTCGGCGATTCTCGACGTGTCGTTCGTGACGGCAATCGGCGAACGTTCACCGCAGTCGTTGAAGGGTGTCGTGATCCCGCCCGAGTCGGTGCGCGTGTTCGACATGGCGGCACTCGATGCGCGCAACGAAGCGACGATTGCCGTCATCGTCAGGGCGACGGTGGGCCGCGTGGTCGTCGGACGCTCGCAGCACTACCTGGGTCGTGGACGACTCGGCTACACGATGGCGCTCGCCGCTTCCGGCGTGAGCGACCGTTGGTACTTCGCCGACGGCGAGAAGGCAGCGAACGTGAACGAAGAGTTCGTCATCTTCAATCCGCTTTCCAACGACCAGCAACTCACGTTCATCGTCGCCGGTGACGACGGAGTGGCGCTCGAGCCGCTCGTGGTGACGTCACCCGCCAAGCGCGTGACCAAGTTTGCGCCGACATCGCTCAGCACGCTCGCGGTCGGTCGTTACCTGGCCGTCGTAACGGCGACTTCAGCGAGCACCGCGACATCGGTCGGTGTGGTCATCGAACGCATCACGACTCGCCAAGTGGAGAAGTCGACGGCGAGCGCGGTGTTGCTCGGGGTGCCGAGCCCGGCACGCACGTGGCTCGCGCCGGCAGGTACCACGGCCGACGTCGCCGATTCGCTGCGCATCTTCAACCCCGGTTCGCTGCCGGCAACGTTTGCCGTCACCTACCTCGGCCCGGCTGGTGATGTCGCGGTGCCGGGCTACGAGCAGGTGACGTTGCAACCCGGTGCCGGGGTCAGCATCGCGCTGTCGGGTCACGCGGCAACGACGGCCGTCTCGGTCGCGGCGAGCGAGCCAGTGGTCGTGCAACGCAGTGTTCCGCGTGGAGCCAAGCAACCGATCAACGGTTCGGCGCCGCTCATCGCGGTGAGCGACGACTGTGCGATTGCCGGGAGGTGCTGACATGCAGCAGCTCTGGTGGCGACTCGCGATCGTGGCAGCGGTGGTGCTGGTTGCCGTCGTCGTGACGATTCGGCGTCGCAGTGCACGTCAGGCGCCCACGCAGCCGCGCGATTCGGTGCCGAATCAACTCGATCGCGCCGACTTCACGGCACCGCAGACGCCGTGGTTGCTGGTGGCGTTCACTTCCGCCACATGTGCAACGTGTGGTGATGTCCTGCGCAAGGCGTCGGTGTTGGCGAGCGAAGAAGTTGCAGTGCAAGAAGTGGAGTATTCACGCGACCGTGCACTGCACGACCGCTATCACATCGATGCGGTGCCAGCCCTCGTGATCGCCGACGCGCTCGGTGTGGTGCGTTTCGCCCACCTCGGGCCGCTCACTGCGACTGACCTGTGGGCGGCGATGGCTCGTTGTCGCGACCCGCAACTGCCGGTCACCGAGTGCGGCGGGCCGACGGGCGCGGCAACGACCTAGTTTCGCTCGCCGTCGGCGCGTGTTTCTGGTGTGGCGTCGCCGGGCCTTTCGGGTGCCCGCTCCTTGATGGTCGGCGCGCCGAGACCCTCTTGAATCAAGCGCGCCACGGCCGCACCGTCGATGGTTTCGGCTTCGAGCAACGCTTCGGCGACGAGGTCAAGACCACGCCGATGCTTCAGCAGCGTGGTGCGCGCCCGCTCCTCTTGCTCGCGCAGGATGCGCGCAACCTCTTCGTCGATTTTCTTTGCTGTGTCGTCGCTGTACTCGCGACCAGAAGTCATCAGGTCCTCCCCGAGGAACACCTGCTGCTGGCTCGTCCACGCCATCGGCCCGATGGTGTCACTCATGCCCCACTCACGCACCATGCGTCGCGCGATGGAAGTCGCCTGCTCGAGGTCGTTGGCCGCCCCGCTGTTGAGGCTGCCGAACACGATCGACTCAGCGACGCGTCCACCCATCGCCTTGCAGATCATGTCGAGGAAATATTCGTGCGAATAGGTATGGCGCTCTTCGGGCAGGCTCCACGTGACGCCGAGGGCTATGCCGCGCGGCAGGATCGTCACCTTGTGTAGCGGGTCGCTGTTCGGCAACACGGTGGAGAGCACCGCATGCCCGCCTTCGTGGTAGGCCACGGCACGCTTCTCTTCGGCGCTCAACGCGAGGCTCTCGCGCCGCGCACCCATGACCACGCGGTCGCGCGCGTTCTCGAAGTCGATGGGTTCGATCTCCGTCGAGCCGCGCCGCACCGCGATGAGCGCCGCCTCGTTCACGAGGTTGGCGAGGTCGGCACCGCTCATGCCTGGCGTGGCCTTTGACATCGTCTCCAAGTCGACGTCGGCACCCATGCGCTTGCCAGCGGAGTGCACCTTCAAGATCGCGAGACGCTCTACGGCCTCGGGCAGCGGCACGACGATCTGACGGTCGAAGCGACCGGGGCGCAGCAATGCGGCATCGAGAATGTCGGGACGGTTCGTCGCGGCCATCACCACGATGCCCTCCGAAGACTCAAAGCCGTCCATTTCCGAGAGCAATTGATTGAGCGTCTGTTCGCGTTCGTCGTGCCCACCGCCGAGACCGGCGCCACGCTTGCGGCCAATCGAGTCGATTTCGTCGACGAAGATGATCGCCCGCCCCATCTTGCGCGCCTGCTGAAAGAGGTCGCGCACGCGCGACGCACCCACGCCAACGAACATCTCCATGAAGTCCGAGCCGGTGACCGAGAAGAACCCGACGCCCGCCTCACCGGCGACCGCGCGAGCAAACAGCGTCTTGCCGGTGCCTGGGGGGCCGACCAACAACACACCCTTCGGCACCCGCGCGCCAATTTCCTTGAAACGCTCAGGCATCTTCAAGAAGTCAACGACCTCGCGAATCTCTTGCTTCACACCTTCGTACCCAGCGACATCGGCGAACGTGGTCGATGGCTTGTCGGCCTGATAGGGCTTGGCGCGACTGCGGCCAATCGACATGATGTTGCCGGCTTGCCCCATCGCGCGGCGCTGCATCCAGATGAAGAACCCCATGATGAGCAAGAACGGCAAGAAGATCGGAATCAAGTTCGTGAAGAAGTTGCCGGTCGGCGTCGAATAGTCGTAGTCGACTCCCTTGTCCTTCAGTAGTTGCTCGTCGGCATCGGACAATGAAATCGAGCCGGTGGTGACGAACTCCCGGCCGTCTGTCAGCGTGCCGATGATTTGATTGTTCAGGTTGTTGATCGTCACGGCACGCACGTCGCCGCCTTCGACCAGTTCCAGGAATTCCGTATAGGTGAATTGAGCGCGCTCTGGTGTCGGCATGAGACGTGGGCCGATCAACAGCAGACCGGCGACCGCAACCAGCGCCCACACGGCCCAACGCGGCATGCCAGGTCGCTCGCCGTCGCCCCCCGAGCCGCGCAACTTGTCGCGCGAGAACTTCGGTCGTCGTGACGGTGGTGGAGGCGGAGGAGGGAGGTTCGCCACGTCGTCATGCTATGGCGGGTCGCACGAGGGAAATCCACCGCTCATCGGCATGAAGTCGGTACTTTGGTCACATGCGCCGTCGTTGTTCACGCGCGTGTTGCAGCGACACGGCGGCCATGACGCTCACGTATCAATACGCCACCGCGACGGTGTGGATCGACGATCTCTCCGTCTCGGTCGACCCGCACGCCTACGACTTGTGCGAGCGTCATGGCCAGCGGTTCGTAACACCGAGCGGCTGGCGGTTGGAAGACCGCCGCAACCGTTTCCGCGTGGTGTTGCCCAGCCAGCTCGCCGGCTGAGCGCCGTGTCGAAACCCTCCTGGGATCCACCGTTCGGCGAACGCCCCTACGGCGAGCGCGTCTTTGCCCACGAGGTGCCGCACGCGGCAACGCCCCGCGCGCGGTACACCTTCGGTTGGATCATCGGGGGCTGGATTGCGGCGTATGCGGTGAGCACCGCGCTGCAGTTGTCGTTGATCGCGGCCTTCGATGTTTCCGAAGATGTCGCGACGCAACCTGACTGGTTCTTGCTTGCCGGCGCGTTGTGCTTGTGGGTACCACAACTGGCATTGCTCTATGTGTTCACCAAGCGTGCCGGCACGGGATCGTTCGTGCGCGATCATCGGCTGCAGTTCCGCCTCGTCGATCTGTGGGGTGTGCCGATCGGTGTGTTGTCGCAGACGCTGCTGGTGGGGGTGGTGACCTGGCCGTTTCGTGAGTGGTTTCCCGACACGTTCGACCCGGCCAAGGTGCAAGACCGTGCCCGCTCGCTCTACGACTCGGCACAAGGCCCATGGCTGATCGTGCTCGGGCTCACCGTCGTGTGCGGCGCGCCGTTCGTCGAAGAGCTCGTGTACCGCGGCTTCGTGCAGACCGGCTTGCAGAGTCGCATCAACGACCTCGTTGCAGTACTGATAACCGCGCTGCTCTTTGCCGGCATTCACGGGCGGGTGGCCGAACTGCCCGGGCTCTTTGCGTTCGCGCTGATTCTGGGCGTCACGATGCACATGACGAGGCGGCTTGGCATGCCCATCGTGGCGCACCTAGCGTTCAACGCGACGGGTTTGGCGTTTCTCGCCCTGACCTGAGCCACGAACCAGCCGAGCCGCCACCATCAGCCGCCGAACCCCGCATCCATGACGACTCCGACCAACGACACGTCCGACGGCTTCGACACGCCCGACACCGAAGTCGGTGACGTTGCCGCGTCGGCGACAGTGGCCGACACCGCTGCCCGCCGCCGTGTCGTGTCGCCGCACGACCTCGTCTTCTTGGAGCGTCGCACCCAGCTCGCGCTCGCCGCCGGCGTCATCATCTTCACCACGCTGATGGTCTTTCTGACGCTGCAACCGTCGCTCATCTTCCGCAACAACACGCCGACCGGCGGCGACATGGGTGCGCATGTCTACGGCCCGGCGTACTTGCGCGACCATTTGCTCACGTCGTTTCGCCTCAGCGGATGGAGCAACGACTGGTATTCGGGTCTGCCGATCTACCGCTTCTACATGGTGTTGCCGGCGCTCTTCATCGTGGCGCTCGATGTGTTGTTGCCGTACGGCATCGCGCTGAAACTCGTCGCGGTTGTAGGCCCGCTCGCGCTGCCACTGTGCACGTGGCTGTTCGCGCGACTCGCGCGACTGGCATTCCCGATGCCGGAGTTGCTCGTCGTCGCCAGCACGATCTTTCTCTTCGACGAAAGTTTCACCATCTACGGCGGCAACATCGCATCCACGATGGCCGGCGAGTTCTCGTTCTCCATCGCGCTGGCCTTCACGATCCTCGGGTTTGGCGTCTTCATTCGCGGGTTGGAGACCAACTCGTTGCGGATCACTTCCAGCGTGTTGCTCGCGCTCGCCGCGCTGAGCCACGGCATCGTGCTGCTGTTCGCGTTCCTCGGCTATCTGCTGATCTTGGCGATGCATCGCGATGCGGCGAAATGGAAGTTCGGGCTGCCCGTCATCGGCACCGCCGTGATGCTGTCGGCGTTCTGGGTGGTGCCGTTCGTCTTGAACCACTCCTTCATGACCGACATGAAGTACGAGCCGCAGCCGACCGGTTACGGCGAGTCGTTCATCGACATGTTCTTCCCACTGCACACGGTGTTTGATGTGATCGTTACCGGCTTTGCGGTCGCCGGGTTTCTCGCCGCGCTATGGCGACGCAACAACACCGCGTCGTGGATGGGCATCTACGGCGTGGTGCTCGCCATCGGCGTGTTCGTTGCGCGCGAGGGCCTGCCGATCATCGGGCTGTTGTGGAACCCGCGCATCCTGCCGTTCCTCTATCTCTTGCGCTACATGCTGATGATGGTCGGCATCTACGAGGTGATCATCGCGGTGGCTCGCTTCGTGAGTCTCGAACACGCTGCTTCGCGGGTCGCCAAGACCGGGGAAGAGCAAACACTGGCGCCGTCGCCGCGCGGTCGCCGCAACTTCAACGTCATCACCGCGTTGGTCGTGTCGCTCATCAGCCTGAGCGTGATCGGGTTCCGCTTCCAGGAGTTGCCGTTCGCCACCATTCGCATCGCGGCCGACGGCAGCGAGCGCTACGGCATCGGTCCGTTGAGCGTGCCCCGCTCGAACGATGGCTTCGTCGATGGCTGGGCGCGCTGGAACTTCACCGGCTACGAGGGCAAGAACGCCTACGGCGAGTATCGCGCGCTGGTGCAAACGATGAAGCAGATCGGCGAAGACCCGCGCCTTGGTTGCGGTCGCGCGCTGTGGGAGAACAACGGCGAATTGAACAAGTACGGCACGACGATGGGCCTCATGCTGTTGCCGCACTGGACTGACGGCTGCATCGGCAGCATGGAAGGTCTCTTCTTTGAAGCGTCGGGTACGACGCCGTATCACTTCATCGCCGCCGCCGCGATGTCGAAGCAGAGCAGCAACCCCGTGCGCGAGCTGCGCTACGACGACAACAAGGCCGCACTCGGTGTGCGGTACCTGCAAGAACTCGGTGTGCGCTACTACATGGGCTTCACTCCCGAGGCGATTCGTGAGGCGTCGGCGCAGCCTGACCTCACCGAAATCGCCCGCAGCGGTCCGTGGGTGATTTATCGAGTTGCCGGCAGCGACCTCGTGGTCCCGCTGACGGTCGAGCCGGTCGTCGCGTGCTGCAGCAGCGACGAAGAGTCGAATCTCTCCCACGTTGGCGACGCCAAGGAGCGCTGGCTTGAAATCGGCACGAGTTGGTTCCAGAATCCGAACGACTGGCCGGCGATCCCCGTCGCTGACGGGCCGCAGGAGTGGCAGCGCATCACCGTCGGTGTGGACATGAGCCGTCGCATCGGCGAGGTTGACGATCGATCGCGGCGCGTCGACATCGTGACACCGGTCGAACCGTTTTCGCCGAGGGCCGTCGCTGCCGCCACCGTCACGGATGTCGTGCAGGGCCGCAGCAGTGTGAAGTTCCGCGTAGACAAGATTGGCGCACCGATCCTCGTGCGCACGAGCTACTTCCCCAATTGGAACGCGAGCGGCGCGCAGGGTCCGTACCGGATCGCGCCGAACATGATGGTCGTCGTACCAACGCAGAACGAAGTGTCGCTGAACTTTGGTTGGTCGTTCCTCGACGTGTTTGCGTATGTGCTCACGATCGCCGGCATTGTCGTGCTCGTGCGTTGGCGCCGCGAGTCGCAACGACAACTAGCCTGACCGCGATGCCCAACCTCGACGCGGTCGTGAAGGCCTACGACGTGCGCGGTACGGTGCCCGATCAGTTCGATGAGGTGTTGGCGCGCGCGTTCGGCGTGGCGTTCACCAAGTACACCAAGGCCACGTCGGTCGTGGTGGCCCACGACATGCGAAAGTCGGGCCCCGATCTCGTCGCAGCATTCGAAGACGGCGTCACGTCGTGCGGGGCGTCGGTCGTCAACCTCGGGTTGGCGAGCACCGATCTGCTCTATTACGCGAGCGGCAGCATGAACGTGCCCGGCGCCATGTTCACCGCGTCCCATAATCCCGCGCAGTACAACGGCATCAAGATGTGTTCGGCCGGCGCCAAGTCGATCGGCATCGACAGTGGTCTGCGTGAGATTCGCGAACTCGCTCGCACCGCACTCGGTCAACCGGTGCAGGGTGACCGCAGCAAGGTGACCAAGCGCAACTTGCTCGCCGACTTCGTCACGCACGTGCTGTCGTTCGTCGACATGTCGGTGTTGCGTCCGCTGAAAGTAGTGGCGGATACCGCGAATGGCATGGGCGGTCTCGTGGTGCCGGCCGTGTTCGACCGCTTGCCGCAGTTCAGCCTCGAAGTGATGTACGGCGAACTCGACGGCACGTTTCCGAATCACCCTGCCGACCCGATTCAGCCCGCCAATCAACGCGACTTACAAGCGCGCGTGCTCGCCGGCTCGTTCGACGTCGGCTTGGCATTTGACGGCGATGCTGATCGCGTGTTTCTCGTCGACGAACTCGGCCGCACGGTGTCGGGAAACACCACGACGGCAATCTTGGCGAAGGTGTTCTTGCGCCGCAAACCCGGGGCGATGATCCTCTACAACCTCATCTCATCGCGCGCGGTGCGCGAGGTGATCGAAGAGAACGGCGGGCGTAGCCAACGCACGCGTAACGGCCACAGTTACATGAAGGGCATGATGGCCGAAACCGGGGCGGTGTTCGCCGGCGAGCACAGCGGCCACTACTACTTCGCCGACAACTATCGCGCCGACTCCGGGCTGATTGCCGCCTTGCTCGTGCTCGAAGAAATGGGTCGCACCGGTCTGCCGCTCTCGAAGTTGCGCGAACCCGTCGAGCGTTACGCGAGCAGCGGAGAGATCAACACACACGTAAGGGACATCGACGCCGTGATCGCACGCGTCGCCGAAAGGTACGGCAGCTTCCCCCAGGATCGTCTCGATGGTCTCACCGTCGACTGCGGCGACTGGTGGTTCAACGTGCGTGCGTCGAATACCGAGCCGCTGTTGCGGCTGAATGTGGAGGCTTCAACCCGCGAACAGTGCGACACGGAGGTCGCCGAATTGCTGCAACTCATCACGGCCTGAGGTGGCGCCGCCACGACGCGGTTGCGCCGCCACGATGCGGTTGCGCCGCCACGATGCAGCCACTCCGTCGAGTCGCCTAGCGTGGGAGGGCGATGAGCACCATTGACGCCCGCTTGCTGTCGATTCTCGCTTGTCCGCAAGACAAGGGCCCGCTCTACTTCATCGCCGACGAAAATGCGCTCTACAACCCGCGTCTGCATCGCCGCTACGACGTACGCGACGGCATCCCCGTGATGCTCATCGACGAAGCCACGACGGTGAGTGACACCGAGCACGGGCGCATCATGGCCAAGGTCGCCGCGCAGAACATCGCGCCCACCTTCACCGAGTAGTCTGAAACCCGTCGGCTGACCCGAATTGGTGCCAGTAGGCCCCAGCCCGACACGGTCGTTGCACAACGGCCTGCGTTACCAAGCCATTTGCAATTCATCCACGAAACGGGGTCAGCCATGTCATCATCCACATTCGCCCAGCGCAAGGACTATCGCGTCGCCGATCTGTCGCTTGCGCCGTTTGGTCGCAGAGAAATCCATCTCGCCGAGCACGAGATGCCGGGCCTGCGGGCCCTGCGCAAGGAGTACGGCGCATCCAAGCCACTGAAGGGCGCGCGCATCTCCGGTTCGCTGCACATGACGGTGCAGACCGCGGTGCTCATCGAAACATTGGTCGAGCTCGGCGCGCAGGTGCGCTGGGCCAGCTGCAACATCTTCTCCACGCAGGATCACGCGGCCGCCGCGGTTGCGGTCGGGCCGAACGGTTCGGTCGAAGCACCCGACGGTGTGCCGGTGTTCGCCTGGAAGGGCGAGACACTGGAGGAGTACTGGTGGGCGACCGACCAGATGATGACGTGGCCCGACGGCGACGGCCCGAACATGATCCTCGACGACGGCGGCGACGCCACGTTGCTCTTGCACAAGGGTGTCGAATACGAAAAGGCCGGCCAGGTGCCCGACCCGACGACGGCGTCAAACCCCGAACTGGCGATCGTGCTCGGCTTGCTGCAGCGCAGCCTGAAGAGCGACCCGAAGAAGTGGACGCGCATGGCCAAGGGCATTCGTGGTGTCACCGAAGAGACCACCACCGGGGTGAAGCGCCTCTACAAGATGGCCGAGCGCAAGGAGCTGCTCTTCCCGGCGATCAACGTGAACGACAGCGTCACGAAGAGCAAGTTCGACAACCTCTACGGCTGTCGCCACTCTTTGATTGACGCGATCAACCGCGCCACCGACGTGATGATCGCCGGCAAGGTTGCCGTCGTGTGCGGATACGGCGATGTGGGCAAGGGTTGCGTGCAAAGTCTGCGCGGTCAGGGTGCGAGGGTGATCGTCACCGAAATCGACCCGATCAACGCGCTACAGGCGACGATGGAGGGTTACCAAGTCGACGTGCTCGAAGACGTCGTGAGCGAGGCCGACATCTTCGTCACCGCGACGGGCAACGAGATGATCGTCACCGTTGATCACATGGCGAAGATGAAGCACAACGCCATCGTTTGCAACATCGGACACTTCGACAACGAGATCGACATGGCGGGCCTGGCTCGCAGCGGCGCCAAGCGCGACGAGCTGAAGCCCGGCACCGATTTGTGGACGTTCCCCGACGGCCACGCGGTGATCGTGTTGGCCGAGGGTCGCCTCGTCAACCTCGGTTGTGCGACCGGTCACCCGAGCTTCGTGATGAGTTGCTCGTTCTCCAACCAGGTGATCGCGCAGATCGAGTTGTTCAACAACGTGGCGAAGTACCCGATCGGGGTCTATGTGTTGCCCAAGCACCTCGATGAGAAGGTCGCGTCACTGCACCTCGGCGCGCTCGGTGCGAAGTTGACCAAATTGACCGACGGACAAGCCGAATACTTGGACATGGACCCGAAGGGTCCCTTCAAACCCGATCACTACCGCTACTAGTCGCGCTATTTCATCGAGAGGCGCGGCAGCAGTGCCTGCACGAGTGGCCCGATCAATACGGCGAAGGCCACCGTGCCGACACCAACTTGTCCGCCGAGAAACCATCCGATGACGAGCACGGTGATCTCGATGCCGGTGCGCGCGACTCGCAGCGGAATGCCGAGGACGGCAAGCCCGGTCATCAGCCCATCGCGCGGCCCCGGCCCGAGCCCGCTGCCGATGTACAAGCCCGAGCCGATCGCAACGACGAGAACGCCGCCCAGCATCATCGGCACCTGAACGAACACCGACTCGGGTTCCGGCAGCAATGCAAGGGCGATGTTGGCGACAAGACCGATCTCGATGGCGTTCAAGATCGTGCCGATGCCGGGTGTCTGGCGCAGCGGAATCCACAACAACATGAGCGCTGCACCCGTGGCGATGATCACCGTGCCGATACTGCGGTCGACGCGCTGCGCAACACCTTGATGAAACACGTCCCACGGCGGCACGCCGATGCGCGCATCGATGATCAGCGAGATCCCGATGCCAAAGAACGCAAGCCCGAGCACACACCGAGATATGCGCTCCACGAGGCGGTCGGTGGCCATCGGCGGAATCGCCGACGAACCGCTCACTGTCACCGTGCCACCGTACTTCACGCGTCGCGACATCGACCGTCTCACAAGCACCCCGCAGATCACCGAGTCGCCGTTCGTCGTCTTGTCGCTCGGCGCGTATCGCGGCGAGTTGAGGCGTGCCGTGCACCAGATGAAGTTCCGCAATGCGCGCTGGATCGCCGCACGGTTCGGCCGCAACCTTGCGGCAGCGGTGCAGACGCGGTGCGTTGATTGGGAACCCGATGTCATCACGTGGGCACCCACCACAACGCGGCGCATTCACCTGCGCGGTGTCGACCAGTCGGTGATCATCGCCGCCAATTTGGCTCGCACCGCCGGTGTTCGTCGCGTGCGACTGTTGCGACGCATCGACGACCGCACGCAAACCGGCGCTTCACGAGAGTCGCGACATCGCGGGCCCCAATATGTCGTGCACACGAATGGTGCGCGCGGTCGTCGCATCCTGCTCGTCGACGACGTGATGACGACGGGCACCACGCTCGCGCGCGCACGAGAGGCCCTGCTCGCTGCCGGTGCGAGTGAAGTGCGTTGTGCCGTCGTCGCGCGCGTGATGCGGCTGAATTCGCCAGGGTCTGCACGGGTAGGCTGAAGCACTCATGGCCGTGCTCGACCGCATTCTGCGCGCCGGCGAAGGCAAGAAAGTCAAGGCGCTGTCGGCCGTCGTGCCGGAAATCAATGCCCTCGAACCCGCGATTGCGGGTCTGAGCGACGACGCCCTGCGTGCCAAGACCGCCGAGTTCAGGTCGCGGCTCGCCCGTGGCGAAGACCTTGACGACCTGCTCGTCGAGACGTTCGCCGTGGTGCGTGAGGCCGCCAACCGCGTCATCGGCGAACGCCACTACGACGTGCAACTGATGGGTGGCGCCGCGCTGCACGCCGGTTGGGTCGCCGAGATGCGCACCGGCGAAGGCAAGACGCTCGTCTCCACGTTGCCGGTTTATCTCAACGCGTTGTCAGGCAAGGGTGTGCACCTCGTGACGGTGAACGACTACCTGGCCCGCCGCGACGCGGTGTGGATGGGGCAGGTGCATCGCTGGCTCGGGCTTACCGTTGGTCTCGTCGTGCCCGGCTCGCGCGGCTCGGCCGCCGAGAAGCGTGCCGACTACGCCTGCGACATCACGTACGGCACGAACAACGAATTCGGTTTCGACTACCTGCGCGACAACATGGCAACGGTGCGAAGCGACAAAGTGCAGCGTGGCCACAACTTCGCCATCGTCGACGAAGTCGACTCGATTCTCATCGACGAAGCGCGCACGCCGCTCATCATCTCCGGCCGCGTCGCTGACGCCGCATCGCTGTACTACAAGTTCGCCTCGATCGTGCGCACGATGGTGCGCGGCGTCGACTTCGACGTGGAAGAAGACAAGCGCATCGTGGTGCCGACCGAGTCGGGCATCAACAAGGTGGAGAACCAACTCGGCATCGAGAATCTCTACGACGAGGTGCAACGCAACCTCGTGCACCAGTTGCAGGTGGCGTTGAAGGCGTCGGTGCTCTACCACCGCGACAAGGACTACATCGTGCAGGACGGCGAGGTGAAGATCGTCGACGAGTTCACCGGTCGCATCCTCGAGGGTCGTCGCTGGAGCGAAGGTATCCACCAAGCCGTCGAAGCCAAGGAGGGTGTGAAGATCAAAGAGGAGAACCAGACGCTCGCCACCATCACGCTGCAGAACTACTTCCGCATGTATTCGAAACTGGCGGGCATGACCGGCACCGCGCAAACCGAAGCCGCCGAACTGATGAACACCTACGGGCTCAACGTGGTGCCGATCCCCACGAATCGTCCGATGGTGCGCGAAGATGAATCAGACCTCATCTATAAGACGGAGGACGCCAAGTTCAAATCGGTGGTGGATGACATCGTCGAACGCAACTCCCGAGGCCAGCCCGTCCTGGTCGGCACGGTGAGCGTCGAGAAGAGCGAAGTGCTGTCGCGCAAGTTGCAGCAGCGTGGAGTGAAGCACGAGGTGCTGAACGCCAAGCAGCACACGAAGGAGGCCGCGATCGTCGCACAGGCCGGTCGCATCGGCGCTGTCACCGTCGCCACCAACATGGCGGGTCGCGGTGTCGACATCCTGCTCGGTGGCAATCCCGAGGGTATGGCCCGCAACCAAGTGCTGAAGGAAGGGCATCACCCCGACACGTTGGTCGACGAGTTCGCATTGCCCGTAGCACTCGAGGAAATGCCACTCGACTACATCACCGCCCGTCGCAAGGCCCACGAGCGTCTTGCCCAACTCGTGCGCGAGTACGGCAAGGTCTGCGACGACGAAGGCAAGCGAGTGCTTGAGGTCGGTGGCCTGCACGTGCTCGGCACCGAGCGCCACGAGAGCCGCCGCATCGACAACCAGTTGCGTGGTCGCGCCGGTCGCCAGGGCGACCCGGGGTCAAGCCGCTTCTATCTGAGCCTCGACGACGAATTGATGCGACTCTTTGCCACGGGCGCGTTGTCGTGGGTGATGGGTCGTGCGCTGCCCGACGACGAAGCGATCGAAGCCAAGATGGTGACCAAGGCGATCGAGCGCGCACAAAACACCGTCGAGCAGCGCAATGCCGAGATTCGCAAGAACGTGCTCAAGTACGACGAAGTGATGAACGAGCAGCGCAAGATCATCTACCAGCGCCGCGACCAGATTCTGGAGGGCGGCGACCTGAAGGCCGCAGCGATGGAGTACCTCGCCGAGGCAGTCGACGCGCTGATCGAAACGCACTGCGTATCGGAGGCCGACGACGAGTGGGACATCTCGGGTCTCGTCACCGAGCTCGGCTCCTTCTGGCCGCACAACGTGACCGCCGAACGGCTCGTCGCAAGTTCGAGCACCGACGACATGTACGACGTGATCATGGCCGATGCTTCGGCGTACTACGCGCGGCGCGAAACCGAACTCGGCGCGGCCACGATGCGCGAGATCGAGCGCCAGGTCATGCTGCGCATCATCGACCAACGCTGGCGCGAGCACCTCGAGGAGATGGACTACCTGCAGGAGGGCATCAACCTGCGTGCCCTCGGCCAAAAGGATCCGCTCACGGAGTGGCAGCGCGAAGGCTTCGAGATGTTCGGTGCGCTGATGAAGGGCATCGCCCAAGACTTCGTCAAATACGTCATGCGCGTGCAGGTGATTCGCAATGACGGCGAAGCCCAGCGCGTGCAGTCGGTGCAGAACATGCAAACTTCCGACGCGACCAACCAGGCGCCGAACCGCGGCCCGGCTCAAGCAGCCAGCCGCGGTGTCGTGCGCGCCGTGGCGCCGGGTGCGTCAGACGGTGCCGGCACCGATGCCGCGCCGGCCAGGCAGGGCACCGTCGTGAACTCGGCCAGCGACTGGTCGAAGACCCCGCGCAACGCCCCGTGCCCGTGCGGTTCGGGTAGGAAGTACAAGCAGTGCCACGGCAAGGTGGCGTAGGTCGAAGGCGGCCGCGAGATGCGCGACTTCACCACCGACATCGCCGAAGTGGCGCGCCGCGTGAAGGAAGCCGAGGCGTACCTGAAGGTCGCCGCACTGCGCGTGCGAATGGCCGAGCTGGAAGTCGAGATCGCCAAGCCCGACCTGTGGAACGACCAAGACAACGCCAAGCGCGTCAACAGCGAGTACTCCAGCGTGCGTGGCGACCTGGCGGAGTTCGACCACATCGCCCGCACGTTGGACGATGTGCAGGTGCTGCACGAGATGGCCCGCGAGGTCGACGATGCGTCGCAAGAGCCGGAGATCGAGCAGAGTCTCGCGCGTGCCCGCGCGGCGCTCGACGAAGTCGAGTTGCGCAGCCTCTTCATCGGTGAGCACGACGAGGCAGATGCAATCGTGCAGATCAACGCCAAGGACGGCGGCATCGACGCACAGGACTGGAGCGCGATGCTGTTGCGCATGTTCACTCGCTGGGCGGAGCGCCGCAACTTCACGGTGGAGATGGGCGATGTCTCCGCCGGCACAGAGGCCGGCATTCTGTCGGCCGACTTCACCGTGCGCGGTCGGTATGCCTACGGCCTGCTCACCAGCGAGCGCGGCACGCACCGCTTGGTGCGCATCAGCCCATTCGACAACCAGGGTCGCCGACAAACAAGTTTCGCAACGGTGCAGGTATGGCCGGTGCTCGAAGAAGTCGACGTCGAGATCAACGATGCCGATATCGACATGGAGGTGTACCGCGCTTCGGGCGCGGGCGGCCAGCACGTGAACAAGACCTCCTCGGCGGTGCGACTCATCCACCGTCCGACGGGTTTGGTCGCCGCGTCACAGCAAGAGCGCAGTCAGTTGCAGAACCGCGAGAACGCGTTCAAGAAATTGAAGACGATGGTGGCGACGCGCATCGAAGAAGAGCGCGAGGCCGAACTCGCCCGCATCGCCGGCAAGCAGGCCACGGTGGGGTGGGGCACGCAGATTCGTTCGTATGTACTGCAGCCGTACCAAATGGTGAAGGACCTGCGCACCGATGTGGAGTCGGGTAACGTCACCGCAGTGCTCGACGGCGATCTGGACGAGTTCATGGAGGGCTATTTGCGCTGGCGTCGCACCGAGGCGGGCAAGTAGATGATCACGCTCGAGAACGTCACCAAGGTCTACGGTGCCGACACACTCGCCGTCGACGATGTTTCGTTCGAGGTCGCCAAGGGCGACTTCATCTTCTTGGTCGGCCCGTCTGGTTCGGGCAAGTCCACGTTGCTGCGCCTGATGAGCCGTGAGGAAGTTGCGACCGAGGGCGAGGTGTGGGTTGCGGGCCGCAATGTGACCGACATGGCGCCGTCGCGCGTGCCGTTTCTGCGCCGCTCGCTCGGCAACATCTTTCAGGACTACAAGTTGCTGCTCAACAAGACGGTGTTCGAGAACGTCGCATTCGCCCTCGAGGTGATCGGTAAGCCCCGCCACGTGATTCGCGAACAGGTGCCGTTCGTGCTCGATCTCGTCGGGCTCTCCGACAAGCACGAGCGGTTCCCGAATCAGTTGTCGGGTGGTGAGCAACAGCGCGTGTCGATTGCCCGTGCGTTCGTCAACCGACCATTGATCATGCTCGCCGACGAGCCGACGGGCAACCTCGACCCGACGACGAGCGAGGGCATCGTGGCGCTCTTGCAGGCGATCAATGAAACCGGCACCACCGTGGTGATGGCGACGCACGACCACCGCGTGGTCAACATGATGCGTCGTCGAGTCATCCAGATCGACCGCGGTGTCGTGGTGCGCGACCAAGAACGCGGGGTCTACGAGTAATGCTGGCCCGCATCGAATACGCGCTGCGCGAAACGTGGGCGAGCTTCCGTCGCAACCTCACGCTCACCATGGCCGCCGTGCTCACCTCGGCAATCGCGTTGCTGCTCGTGGGTGCAACGTTCCTCATTCAACGCGCATTCGAGAACCTGCTCGTGCAGTGGCGCGGCGACGTGGCGATGATCGTGTTCGTGCGCAGCGATGCGTCGCCAGAACAGGTAGCACTCATCGACAGCACGTTGCGTGCGGCGCCGAGCGTGATTGACGTCGAGAAGTTGCGCTATCTCGACAAGCCCGAGAGCTACGCCGAAGCCCAGCGCATCTTCGCGGGCGACCCGGTCACGCTCAGCCTGTTGACGCCCGAGACGATTCCCACGCAGTTCAAGGTGGTGCCGCTCACGGAGGACACCAACCTCGTACGCAGCCTCGCCGACCAATATCGCACACTGCCCGGCGTGGAGGCCGTGGCGCTCGCCGAAGACGAGTTCGAGGTGATCTCCACGTTGTCGGGTTTCGTGCGCACGGTCACGCTCATCATGTCGCTGGTGCTTCTGGCTGTCGCGATTGGTCTCATCTGGAATACGATTCGCACCGCGATGTTCGCCCGCCGCCGCGAAATCGAAGTGATGAAACTCGTCGGCGCCACCAATTGGTTCATCCGTGTTCCGTTCATGCTCGAAGGTTTGCTGCAAGGTCTCATCGGCGGCGTGGTGTCGTGCCTCGGCGTGTGGGCGCTCAACAGCGCGTGGACCACCGGCGTCGCCACGTTCCAGCCCGGTACGGGCATCTCGAGTCTCGTCGTGCCGAACGGGTATCTGTCTGGCGTGATGGTGATCCTGCTCGCGCTCGGTGCCATCGTCGGTGCGATTGGTTCGGCAATCGCGGCATCACGCTTCCTTGACGTGTGAGAGATATGGCCGACTTCACCCAGATCCGCTACGAGGTGAGCGAAGCCGTCGCCACCATCACGTTGTCACGGCCGGAGAAGATGAACGTGTTCACCGGCGTGATGATGCGCGAGTTGCTGCAGGCCTTCGACATGGTCGATGCCGATGATGCCGTGCGCGCCGTGATCGTGACGGGGGATGGCAGAGCCTTCTGTGCAGGTGCCGACCTGTCGGGTGGTGCCAAGACGTTCGACGACGGCGACTGGACGAGCCCGAAGGGCGACCGTGTTCGTCGTGACGGCGGCGGTCGGGTCACGTTGCGCATCTTCGACTGCAAGAAGCCGGTGATTGGTGCCATCAACGGTGCGGCGGTCGGCATCGGTGCGACGATGACGTTGCCGATGGATGTGCGCCTTGCATCCACTGCGGCGCGTATTGGTTTCGTCTTCACGCGGCGCGGCATCGTGCCCGAGGCCTGCTCGTCGTGGTTCTTGCCGCGCGTCGTCGGCATCTCGCGCGCCGCCGAGTGGGTGTACACGGGACGCATCCTCAGTTCGCAAGAAGCCCTCGACGGTGGGTTGGTTCGCGCCCTGCACGCGCCTGACGACCTGCTGCCCGCTGCGCGGGCACTCGCTCGCGAGATCGCCGACAACACGTCGGGGGTGTCGGTTGCGCTCTCGCGTCAGATGTTGTGGCGCATGCTCGGTGCCTCGCACCCGATGGATGCGCATCGTGCCGATTCGCGCGGCATTCAGTTGCGGGGCCGCAGCGCCGACGCCCACGAAGGCGTGACGAGTTTTCTCGAAAAGCGCGCCGCGAAGTTCACCGACTCGGTGTCGAGTGACCTGCCCGACATCTTCCCCGACTGGGAAGATCCGCAGTTTTCGTGAACGTGCCTTCGTGAGCGACACAACAAGCCGCTCCGCGTCGCCGAACGACCCGACAATCTTCGACCGCGTCGGCGGCGCCGAGTTCTTCCGGGGCCTCACGTCGGCGTTCTATGCGCGCGTGCGCACCGACCCGGTGTTGCTCGCCCTGTATCCCCAGCCCGACGAACTCGACCGCGCCGCACAACGCCTTGCATTGTTTCTCATGCAGTATTGGGGCGGGCCGACCACGTATTCCGACGAACGCGGCCACCCGCGGCTGCGTATGCGACACGCCGCGTATCCGATCGACGAAGCAATGCGTGACCGCTGGTTGTCGCACATGAACGCCACACTCGATGCAGCCGGGCTCTCCGCCGACGTGCTGCACGAGATGCGCGATTACTTCGTGCGCGGCGCGGATCACTTGCGCA